>Ga0105237_10000113_pt1 | contig 114034 bp, 85 predicted proteins | sample KBSC24metaG_FD_81520 | JGI IMG/M metagenome (GOLD analysis project Ga0105237, IMG submission 81520) | Corn rhizosphere microbial communities from Kellogg Biological Station, Michigan, USA - KBS C2-4 metaG | ecosystem: Host-associated > Plants > Roots > Rhizosphere > Soil | place: Michigan, USA...
CGCGATAAAATAAAAATTAAATAATTTTTATTTTATCGCGTATTGAGGCTGTTGAAACGAGTGATCCCCACGAGTTCATCGGCCCGCGCGCCCAGTGCGCGGTAGTAAACGAGTATGGTATAGTCGTTCTCTGTCTCTACATGATTGCCTTCCGTCAATGCAAATGAGGGTTTGAGATCGGGATCGCCTTTGCCGACGGTGACATAGCAATAGCTATAATACCCCTGTTTGAGTGAGAAATAACGTTCATAACGGCCGTGGTCCGGATTAAATGTCATAAGACTTGAATCGCTGAGCGATCCACCGGTGAATTTCCCCAACACATAGACATCCTTATTGGGATAGGGGCTATTGCCGGGCGGCACAAAACTGAAGAGTACATTCGCGTAGTCCGTTTGCCACAAGGGATTGATGCTCTCTGTAGTCTGGATAAAGAAATTGCCGTTGTAATCCTTATAATAATAATAATCCAGACGGGAACGTTCTCCTTCCGGCCGGACGATGACTTCGGTCGATGTCTTTCCGTAATTCACCGACTGGATACGATCGCTCTGATAACGAAAACTTTGCAGGTCGAGCCACCGCCATTCCATACCGCCTTCGAACACGATGTCATTGTCGTTATTATATTCGAGATTGTTATTCGAATAAAAGGTTGGCTTGAGTCCCCGGATGGCATTATCCCAGCGGTAGTTCTGCAATACCACCACCTTGATCTGATCGAGAGGATTATTGGGATTGACGGCATTGACATTCACCCGGAACTGTAAACGCTGATGTGTGCGGGCGATCTGATAATCCAGCGGCTGGAGTAATTGACTCTGAGTGGTGACTTTTGCATCGGTGACCAGGAAACGACGGGTGAAAGCCAGTTTCGACGTATCTCCATCGAGGAAGACTTTCAGCAGATAATTCCCGGAATGGATGGGCATACAATTAGGGTCGGGAAGGACGGCCTGATAGTGGGTATATTTTGTCAGGGCCACCGATGAAAGCTGGTAGTTGTCCAAACGTATCTGGCTGAATCCTTTGATATAGTCAAATTCGCTGATAAGGGCCGGAGTCCAGTCGATATTGCATAATTGGATGGTATAATAGTAGCTTTTAACATTGCCATCGATATCGTCGAAATGTAATTCCAGCTGATCGCTGCTGTTGAGGCGAAGGATCGGATATCCCAATTGGTTGCCGGCCATGAACAGCTGGGGAGTACGGATCACCGGGGAGTAGACAAAATCCGGTTGTTGTGCTTTTGCGGGCCGGTTCAGCCCAAAGACGAGCAGCAATACTATCAGGAAGGGACGATTCATGGGAGATCGAATTGGTTTGCACTCAATATTAGTTATTTTTGGCCATCTAATCATGAACGTAGCAGCATTTATAGCCCGGCGCATCGCTTTCAACCGGCAACGGTCCTTTTCCCGATTTATCATCCGGCTGGCCATAGCAGCGACTGTTATCAGCGTAGCCGCCATGCTGGTGACCCTGGCTTTTACCAACGGTTTTCAATACGCGGTAGGTCAGAAGGTCTTCAATTTCTGGGGGCATATCCGGGTACAGCATTTTCCGCCGGCCACCGGTACGCTGGCAGAAGAGCTGCCCATTCAAAAGAACGATACGGTGCTGCGTATGCTTCGCAGCAACAGCGACATCAGAACGGTGCAGGCTTTTGCAACGAAGAATGCCGTCATCCGCAGCAAGGAAGGTTTTGAATATGTGCTGCTAAAAGGTGTGGAAAGGGATTATGCATTTGACAACCTGCAGGGGTTCCTGAAGAGCGGTCGCTGGCCCCGTTTCACCGACAGTGGTTATAGCAATGAGATCGTTCTTTCTGCCTATACGGCCGGGCAGCTGAAGATATCAGCCGGGGACAAAGTGCAGGTATATTTTATACAGTCCCCGCCCCGGGTGAGACCTGTTGTCGTCACCGGCATCTTCAAGACAGGCATCGAAGATTATGACAAGAGCATTGCCATCGGCGATCTGAAACTGATCCAGCGTCTCAACAACTGGACGCCGGGTGAGATCGGCGGTTACGAGTTGTTTGCCAAAGACTACCGCGATGCGGACCGGGCCGACAGTATTATTTTTTCCCAACTTCCGCAAGCCTGGGGCAGCCGTACCACAGAAGAGATCTATCCCAATATTTTCCAGTGGCTGGATCTGCAGAATACAACGATCGTCCTCGTATTGATCATCATGATCGTCGTCGCCACCCTCAACCTGGTGACCTGTCTGATCATCCTCGTACTCGAGCGTACGCGCATGATCGGCATTCTCAAAGCCGTTGGTACACCCAATTTATCTATCCAGCGTATCTTTCTGTACCAGGGAAGTTATATCACGGTATTCGGTCTTGTACTTGGGAATCTTGTGGGTCTGCTGATCTGCTGGTTGCAGGACCGTTATGGTTTTATCCGGCTCCGGGAAGAAGCCTATTTCATATCCAAAGCCGTAGTCAAACTCGAATGGTGGCATATCGTGTTGGTGAATGCGGGCACCTTTATTATTTGTTTTTTGGTGTTGATGATCCCGACGATCGTGGTACGCCGGATGCAACCGGCGAGGGCTATCCAGTTCCGGTGAGGTGGGACAAAATAATTCCTGTTGCCACCGCCGCGTTCAGTGACTCTGCCTCCCCCACCCTGGGGATGGTGATACGGTGGGTTGCCCGCTGCTGCAGCGCCGGGCGAATACCTTTGGATTCATTGCCGATAATGATGACGCCCCTTCTGATACGCTCCATTCCATATAATTCTTTTCCTTCCAGCAGGGCGGCGTAGACGGGCAGATCGGGGTACCGGGAGAGGAGAGGTTCGGGATCGCTGTATATGACGGGTATGCGGCTGATGCTGCCCATTGTCGACTGGATGGCTTTGGGGTTGAAGACGTCAGCACTATCAGGACTTGCCATCACCCGCTGAATGCCGAACCAATCCGCTATGCGGACGATGGTCCCCAGGTTGCCCGGGTCCTGGATGCCGTCCAGCACGAGGGTAAGGCCGGCGCCAAAGTCGGGAGGAGCAAAGGCCGGCTTTTCGAAGACGGCCAGCACCTGGTTGGGGGTAGAGAGGCCGGAAAGCCGTTCCAGGTCGGCGGGGCTCACTTCGACGGGTTGGATGGCGCGTACCGGCGATGGCTGGGCGGAATATGCCGGTGGTTGTGTGGCGGAATGTTCCTGCGGTCGCGCGGCGGCTGGTGATGGCGCCGTCCATTCTTTCAGCGCATATAGCTGCCGGAGACGCATATGGGGGGCTGCCAGCAATTCCCCCACTATCTTGGGGCCTTCCACGACAAATACCCCTTCTTCATCCCTAAATTTTTTATGGCCTAAACTTTGAATATATTTGACCTGTGATTTAGTTACCATTGCTCTTCGTTTATATCCAAAAAGTTAAAAATAGAAGTGGGTTTGTTTAATCTGTTAATGTCACAGCGCCGGCAAGTTAGTGTATCTTTTTTCAAACCCCTACTCTGGCTGCCCATTGTCCTTTTCCCTTTGTTGTTCTCCTGTACTACGGCCAGGCATTATCCACAAAAACAGCCTTTTGTATATGCGACCAATATCAAGGTCGAGGGCAATCTCCCTGCCGGAGAGAAAGCCGATCTGTCTGTCCGGCTGAACAACCAATTGGACGATAGTCTCCGTACACAGGTGCGTTCCATCCTCGGTATTTTTAACACTGTAATGTATCCGCCGGTATTCGATACGGTCAATTTACGGCGTTCTATTGGTTATATGGTGGCCCTGCTGAACGCTTCCGGCTACTATAATCCCGCCATTAAAGATACGGTCCGGCGGGATACGGTCCGGGTGCACCATTTGTTCAGCCACAAAAGGAGCATCCAATACCGTGTCATCATCGATTTCACCGTCCATCCCGGCAAACAGTTAAAACTGGATTCCATCGGGTATGACCTGTCTACGCCCGCCTTACAAACTCTGGCCCTTCAAAGCCGGCCCCTGTCGCTTCTGAAAAAGGGGCAACCCTATTCCAAACAGGTGCTTTCGGCTGAACTTGACCGGCTGGTCGAATATTTCCGGAACAACGGGTATTACAGTTTTTCCAAAGAAGATCTTGTGATCGTCAAGGACACCGTGGTCGCCGCCCTCATCGATCCCAATCTCGACCCTTTCCAGCAGGCCGCCTTATTGGAAGAATTGCGGAAAAAAAGAGAACATCCTACCATCAATGTCGTCGTACAACAGCGACCTGTGAGAGATTCCACGCATCTGACAAAATATACCGTCGGTCACGTGACCGTCTATCCGGATCTGCCGATCCTCCAGGAAGACACCGTCACCGTCAGCACGATCGATACCAGCGCAGCGCGGGGGTTTACCATTATCTCAAGATCGGACAAGTTCAAGCCTACTGTGCTGACCAGTAATATCCGTCTGCGGCCCGGCCGTTTATACAGGGTAGAGAACGTGACCCGAACGATCAACCGGTTCAACCTGATGGGAGCCTGGCAGCAGGCCACTATCGGTTTCACCCCTTCGGATAGTTCGGATTCCGTACTGGATGCCACGCTACGGCTATATCCTGCCAAAAAGCAATTCCTGAGTGCCGATCTGGAAGCCAGCCGCAACACCAACGATATCGTCACGACCACCAATCTGTTCGGGATGAATGTCAACCTGGGTCTGCGCAACCGGAATGCCTTCAAACAATCCGTACTCACTTCTACCAATATCCGGGGAGGGGTCGAGCTCGGTTCCGACTTCATCCAGACCACGCAAGCCAGTATTTCGCATACTATTTCCTTTCCCAGGCTGCTCCCCGCACCGCCTTTCATCAAACGGCAGTTCCGGATGGATAGTCTCCGCACGGTGATCAATGCCAATGCCTCGTATATAGACAGGCATCGTTTTTTCACCGTCAAGTCCTTTAATGCCTCTTTTGGCTGGGAATGGAGTACGAAAAACAGGACCTATCTCTGGCGGCCGCTCAATGTTGAATATACCAGGCTGGACAAGACCGATAGCTTCCAGCATTATCTCAACGAGATCCCGTCCCTGAACCTGGCTTTTAAGAGCGGGCTTGTGCTGAGCCAGCAGTTTATTTATAAATCCATCAAGAAACACCATGACAACCGGACCAATTTTCTGACGATGAGCGCAGAATCCAGCGGGGCGTTGGCGGGTTTTGTCCGCAGTTGGGACGAAGGTGATCTTTGGCGGTTCATCAAAGGCGAGGTCGACTTCCGGCATCATATCGATTACAGGAGGACGCAGCTGGCTATGCATATTTATGGCGGCGCCGGGCTGGCCTATGGCCGGCAGGGAAACGGCTGGGAGCAGACCCTTCCTTTTTATAAAGCCTTTTTTGCCGGCGGTCCCAACAGTATGCGGGGCTGGCAGGTGCGGCAACTGGGGCTGGGTTCGTCCAAATTTTATGATACGGCTAAAAACGGGCAGCTCGACCGGTTTGGCGACATCCAGTTAGAGGGAAATATCGAATACCGGTTTCCCCTTGGCACCATTTTCGGCGTCAAATTCCTCAGCGCTTTATATGTCGACGCCGGCAACATCTGGGACCGGCATCCTATAGACAGAACGCCTGAGCAACAGGGCAGTGATTTCCAGCTGAATCGTTTCTATAAGGAGATCGCTGTTGACGCGGGTACAGGTCTCCGGGTGGATTTTGACTGGTTCCTCATCCGGCTGGATTGGGCGTATAAGCTGAAAGATCCGCAGAACATCAATTACAGCGACAAGTGGTTTCATGGCCTGCAGCTGTTCAGGGGCCAGTTCCAATTGGGTATTGGTTATCCGTTCTGATCGAACTGGCGTTGTATCCAGGCTTCGGCCGCATCGATGGTCATCGCGTCCTCCACTCTGAACTCACCGATACGCGTCCGGCGAAGGCTGCTCAGATATCCGTTGCAGCCGAGGGCGGCGCCGAGGTCGTTTGCCAGGCTTCGGATATAGGTCCCCGTTGAACATACAACTTTAAAAGACAGGAGGGGCAGTTGAAAATCGGTAATGCTGAATTCTTTGATCGTGACGGGGCGTGGCTCCAGTTTGACTTCTTTTCCTTTGCGGGCCAGTTCATATACTCTTTTGCCGTCTACCTTTATCGCAGAGTGAATGGGTGGCGTCTGCAGGATGGCGCCGGTGAATGATCCGGCGATGGTTGCAGCGACCAGCTGTGGAGTGATCGCGCTATAATCTTTGAACTGTTCGGGGGCGCTTTCCAGGTCGTAGGTGGGGGTCAGGGCGCCCAGCGTGATCGTACCGGTATATTCCTTTTCCTGCGCCATGTAGTCATTTATCTTTTTAGTATACTTTCCCGTACAAAGAATGAGCAATCCGCTGGCCAGCGGGTCCAGCGTTCCGGCATGACCGACTTTTTTGGTCTTTACCTGGCGGCGTAGTTTGCGCACCACGTCAAAAGAGGTCCAGTCAAGCGGTTTATCGATCAGCAGGACCTGGCCTTGTTCGAAGATATGCGGAGGGGTTCCGCCGGGATTTCCATTAGCACTTTTTTCCATCGCCGCAAAGATAAGGGATGGCTACTGGCCCGCCGCATTATTCGGATGGGGTTGTCCATTATGGCAGGTCGAACAGGAGACAACGAGGGTGGGCGCTCCGATGGCAGGATGTTTTATTTTGAAATATTCTTTGTTCAACCCTTTGGTCATCCGCATCATGGTCCGGGCGATGTTCTTCTCCGGCTTTTCATCGCTGGCATAATCCGGCTTGTGGGTCATCTTGTCCTCGGCATGGCAAAAATTACAGGATACGCCAAGTCCATCTGTGAATTCATCCACCATGATCCTGTTCAACTCTTTAGAAGATATATTCCGTGGCAGGACTTTAAGATTTTTGTAGATGCCGGGTGGCCGGGTGGCTACTACGGCAAGAGATGTACCCGTCAGTAGGCCGGTGATAATGATCCATTTTTTATTCAGCATGTAACTATCTATTTGGCGAAAATCTATTTGGCGAAAATATTCAGGGTGGCGTCCAGCTGATCGGAAATGATGCTGGCTCCTCCGACCTCGAAGTCCCGCCGGTTAAGAGTGAATGCCGCTTTGAAAAGCCAGCCTCCATTGGTCAGTGTTGCGGTGAAGGGGAAGGACAGTTCCTTCGTATGGTTGCGGATGGTGAGCTGTCCGGTCATGATCCAGGTGTCGTGTTTGTTGGAGGCAGCGATCCGGCTGGAGACAAAACTGATATGCGGATAATGCTGTACATCGAAATATCCCGCGGCCTTCAGATGGTCGTCCCGCATGGAGTTATCCGTATTGACCGAGGCGGCGTCCACGGTGATGTTGAAATTGGCGGTGGCGGGATTGGCAGGGTCGAAGCGGATAGAGCCCTGGAGTCCGGCAAAGGAGCCCGTCACGCGAAAACCCATATTCCGGATCGCGAATCGTATTTCCGATCCATTGTCTGTTGGGGTATATGGGCGTTGCGTGTCGCCTGGCGCATTTTGCGCGAAGGCTCCTTTGCCGGCCAGGGCTGCCAGTAGAAACAACCAAGAAAACGTAACTATGTGCTTAAAGAGTTTCATCGGTGATAGCAAGGGTATGATTATGTTCCATGTATTGTACGCTGGTAAGACCAAGCAAACTGCGTAATTTCTCTGCTGGCACTTTCATAGGTCCCGGCGCCGGTGCGGTACCTGGCTGCGGCTGGGGAAATGCGGTGGATGTAGCCGTATGGAAGGTGATATTGCCTTCTACTTTTAGCATCGTCTGGTGAATATGGCCGTTCAGGACCGAGACCGATCCGAAACGTTTCAGCAGGGCGAGCGCCCGCTCGCTGTCGCGCGTGCCCCAACCCCATTGCGGATACACGGCCCACAGCGGGATATGGGCAAAGACAACGATCGGGGTACTGTTAGACTGTCCTTTTAGATCATCTTCCAGCCATTTCAACTGCGTCTCACCCAGATTGCCCAGTCCGCCTTCCTGCATGTTGACGACATTGACCAGCCCGATAAAATGGACGCCATTGAAATCATAGCTATACCATCCGTCGCCCTTCGTGTCTTTCCCATAGCGGTCGAGATAGCCCTTGCCATTATCATTGAGTACGTCGTGTTCGCCGGGAACATAAAATATCTTTTGCGTCTTCACGCTTTTCAGGGCCTGGTCGAGGGTATCGAATTCATCGGCCTGGGCCAGATGAGAGAGATCGCCGGTATGCAGCACGAAGGATGGGGCTTTTGGCAGGGCATTGAGTTTGTCGATGGAGGCCTGGAGGGTCGAAATTACGTCGGGGTTTGCCGGTTTGTTAAATCCGATGTGGCTGTCGCTGATCTGCGCGAAGCTGAAATCACTGGCCGGAATGACGACGTCATCGCGCAACCCGCCTGTATGGCGGTTCATCAGCTGGCTCATCCCCAGTGCTTTCATGGTTCCCCCGTTCATCAACCATAATACGCCCGTTCCGGCCCAGGCCATACATTTTATAAATCCCCTCCGGTCGACCCCATCGGGGTTGTGATCGTGGCTGATGATGTCTTTGTTATCCATGTTTTTATTTTTTGGTGATCTGTTTTAATTCTGAACCAAAAGAATAAAAACTTCGGGCGGCGAAGAAATTCTTTACATGAAAGAGGGGATCGGCTTGATGAGACGGGTCAAATAGCCAGTCTTGCCTTTATTTCGAGATATTTGTTCACGGTCTCGACGGTCAGATTCCCGGGCGCCGTAAGAATAGAGAGTATGCCATGCTGGCTAAGTTCCTTGACGATGAGCCGTTTTTCGAAGGCGAATTTTTCGGCGATGGTCTTTTCATATATGCCTTCGACGTCCGAAGCGGCGTTTTCCCGTAACTGCTGTAATCCGGTGTTCTCAAAGAAAACGACCAGCAAAAGATGATTTTTTGCTATGGCGCGGATATAGGGCATTTGCCGTTGCAGGCCAGATAAAGATTCGAAATTGGTGAATAACACGATGAGACTGCGCTGTGTGATGCGGGTGCGCACCAGTGCGTATACTTTCTCATAATCCGTCTCCTGGAAACGCGTTTGTTGATTGTAAAGGAGCTCCAGGATATTGCTCATTTGCATGGATTTCCGGCCTGCCGGCAGAAAAGTGCCGATCTGGTCCGCAAAGGTGAGGATACCGGCTTTATCCTGCCGGATGAGCGCCACGCGGGACAATACAAGGGTTGCGTTGATGGCATAGTCCAGCAGGCTCATCCCGTCGAAGGGCATTTTCATGACCCGCCCCTTGTCGATGAGACAATATATCTGCTGGCTTTTTTCGTCGGTAAAGTTATTGACCATCAGTTGGCCGCCTCTGCGTGCCGTCGCCTTCCAGTTGATGCTGCGTATATCATCTCCTGCCACATATTCTTTTATCTGTTCGAACTCCAGGCTATGACCCATTTTGCGGATACGTTTGGTGCCGGCATCGGCCAGGTCATTGGACCCTGCCAGCAGTTCAAACTGTTTCAGTCCCTGATAGGAAGGCAATACGCGAACCATTTTTTCTGCACCCAGGATCTTGCGCCGGATGAGTAATTGAAACGGGCTCTTGATGAATACATTGATGTCATGAAAGACATATTCTCCTCTCTCCTTTGGCTGGAGGGTGTAATCCAGCTGCCGGCTTTCCCCGCCTTTAAGTTTGGCGAACAGGGAAAAATTCCGTTGTTGGAACTGGTCGGGCAGTTCGTCGATGATACGCAGCGACACAGGAAAAGGGTATTGGTTGCTGACCATCAGTTTCACGAGGTTGATATCCCCATTGCTGAGCCGGTCGGTCAGGTCCCGTTGGACGGCAACGGGTTGTTTGCGCGCGAACAGCACAATATAATCGATGATGGTGACGACGATAAAGAACAGCAGTAACAATTGGGCGATGTTAAAAATGAAGGGCAGCCCATAGGAGAAGACAAACAAAAAAATAATTGCTACGAACGCCCAGTAAAAGCGTCTTGAGAAGAAAAGGGATTTATAAAATCGTATAAGCATGTATAAGTTGGTTCGGCCTTTGCGGGGCGGTGCTACTTTTAGCGGGGTATTTCAATTCCTTTTATAATTTCTGCAATGATCTCATCGGCCGAAACACCTTCCATTTCCTTTTCCGGCGTCAGCACGATGCGATGACGCAGGACGGCGGGAGCGACGTAGACAATGTCTTCCGGTGTCACAAAATCGCGACCGCGCATAGCCGCCATGGCCTTGCTGCCGTTGAGAACGCCGATAGAGGCCCGGGGCGAGGCGCCCAGATAAATAGCCTTATGATTACGGGTCGCGCCTACGATAGCCGTGATAAAATGGATCAGCCGTTCTTCCACATGCAGGCCGCGTACCTGGTTGCGTAAGGCTTCTATCCGTTGGGACGTCAGCACGGGTTGTACCATTTCGATGCGTTGTTCGCCCTTCATCTGGTGGTGGTTGGACACAATGTGGAATTCCTGTTCCTGGGAAGGATACTGGATGCTGATCTTAAACAGGAAGCGATCTAATTGCGCCTCCGGCAGATGGTAGGTGCCTTCCTGGTCGATGGGGTTTTGGGTCGCCACGACCATGAAGGGGGGTTGAAGATGCCAGGTCTGGCCATCGACGGTGATCTGGCGTTCCTCCATTACCTCGAAAAGAGCCGACTGGGTCTTGGCGGGAGCGCGATTGATCTCGTCTATCAAAACGATATTGCTGAAAATGGGGCCATGTTTGAATTGAAAAGTATTATCGCGGGGATTAAAGACCGATGTGCCGATGACATCACTCGGCATAAGATCGGGTGTGAACTGGATGCGGGAGAAACCAACAGAAATAGCCCTGCTGAGGAGTTTGGCGGTCAATGTCTTGGCAACGCCGGGGACGCCTTCGATGAGGATATGGCCATCTCCCAGAATACCAGCAAGCAACAGTTCGATCATGGTCTCCTGACCGACGATGACCTTGCCTATCTCCGTCTTGAGTTGCTCTATTGCCTGCTGAAGATCGTCGAGGTCGGTGCGTTGTTCGAATAAATTTTCTTCCATGTTGTTTATACTGATTTATAAAATGCTTCCAGTTGATGATGAAAATCCAGCAACTCCTCATCCGGCACATATGCCTTTGCCGGCAGCGCCTGCATATACCCGATAAGTTCGGCAAGCCGCTCTCTCGGATAGCCGGTCCGGTATGAGAGCCGGTTGATAAAATCCTCGTCAAATGCCGTTACGGACATGCGATACCGGGTGCGGATATGATCGATGAAATGGGAGACCATCTTTGTTGCCAGGTTGTGATTATCCCGGCGTTGGAAATACAATCGTCCGATGGTGCGGACAAATTCCAGAGAGGTATTCCGCAATGGGGATACCAGCGGGATCATCCGTTGCCGCCGTTTGGAATCGAATCCGTAGATCAGGGCAAACAAGGCCAATAAAAGCCAGAATGCCCATTGTAATGACTTGTTGTTCAGAATATATTGAAAGGCCGAGAAATCACGTCCGGAGTCATAGCGGAAATAGTCATCCCAGATGACCTCCTGTACCGAACCGGGTATGTTGGAGAGCGCGTTCTCATAATAAGCCCTGTTATTCTTATGCAGCAGGAAAAAGTTAGAAAAAGCAAGGGGCGCCAGCTGCATGTAAAGGCTACCGCCGCCTTTGTAACTGAGTTTGATAAAGTTCGGGCGGCTATGTGCGTCCCTTCCCATGACGGTCACATACTGGGAGTCCAGGGAAACGAACCAGTTGTCATAAGCGTCACCCGGATATACAAAAGGTTGTTCCGTCTCCCTGATGGGGTTATACAGTTGTAATTGCAGGCTGTCCGGCTCGGAGAATTGGGGATGGCCCCACCCGATCTTAGCGCCCAGGGTATGCAGCAGCGAGTCCCCCACCTGACGGGCGGAGATAAACACGTGATTGCCTTCACTCACGAAATTGATGAGGGCATTGATCTCCGAAGGTCTCGGATCCAGTCTGGGCACGATGACGATAAGCGCCTTTTTTCCTTCCCCTGTCCGGATGGAGGAAGGGGAGCTTTTATTAACGGATATGGTAGCATTGGGAAAGAGATAAGACAGGCCATCATAAGCCAGTTGAGTTCCGTAAGGGATCTTGTCCTTGCGCCAAAGGGTGATCCGCCGGTTCAATTGTTTCGATTTTTTGTACTTACAGGACGTACACGAACAAAACAGCAGCAGCAGTGCTATGAAGCCATACCGTCCCACGCCAGGCAGAAGAGAAGAGGTCCGGGTCATACAGGGACGGTTTTATAAAAATTATCAAAATACCCGCGCAGCCGGAGAAATTGTGTTTCTCCGAGAGGGAATTCGCCGTACCATACCTTTTCGTATAAACCGGTGAGGTAACGGAAAGAACTTTCCCATGCCGATCCTTTCAACTGAAGGATGTATTCATGATTGGTCGCTTCGGAATGCCACCGGATCAATCCTTTTTCGTTAAGAAGGCTCAGGGATATAAGATAGAGATAACGGGTGGCCTGCCGGTAGTCCTGCGTCTGGATGAAATGCTGTAATTGCCGGGCAAGGTCTTCCGGGGACTCGTCGTCCTGCACGTCCGGTTTGACAAGCCCTTTTTTCTTTCGCGATGAACGATAAAAAAGCCGGACATTGTTGTCGCGCATGATGCGATAAATGCCATAAGCCAGCAAAGAACCCAATATAATATAGAACGTGTAGCGAAATCCGTCGCTGAACAGAAAATTGAGCAGACTGATGAGGAAGTTGTTGGGGCGCCGGGGTGTTTTCTCTTCCGGCTCTTTTCGCCAATAGTCCGGGTCGTTGGCATAGGCATAGGCGGGATCCTTTTTCAGGCGATGTACAAACGTGTCGGGCAGGGTCCGGATCCGGAAGATCTCTGTCTGTAAAGTCCCGGTGTCCTTCCCTGTCTCCACAGTGCTGTCTACGGAGGGCGGTGCGGCGGCGATGATGCTATCTGCCGCCTGGTCCTGGCTCAGCGCCGTATGACCCAACAATAAAAAGAGGGGCAGCAACAGGGAGGTCACGCGCGAAAACATAGTCAAGATTGAACGGTTGGCAGGGATCTCATTTTTTTCTCCAGTCGGATTGGATAAACGACGAAATACCAGATGACAAAAAATAGGGACCCGGCCAGGATGGAAATACTCAGTATTACTGGCATGGTTGAATAACGGGTGACGAATCCTTCCAGGAATGCGGCCACTATGAATACCGGGATCAGGCCAAGCATCATCTTCATGCCATCTTTCCCTCCTTTTTTCAGCGAGTAAAGACGACCATGCGTACCCGGGAACAGAATACCGTTCCCCAGGACCATTCCGGCTGCGCCGGCAATGATAATGGAAGATATTTCCAGTGTGCCGTGTATCCAGATGACCAGTATGGATTTCCACCCCAGGCCGCGGGCAAAGAAAAAATACTGGAAGGCGCCCAGCATGACCCCATTGATGAATAATTGCCAGATACTGCCTATGGATAGTGCGAGGCCACATATAAAAACAAGAAAGGACACCTCTATATTGTTCAGCGCAATACCCATGAACATGGTCAGCTGATTGCCGCCCTTATAGACACCAAAAGGGTCGCCCCGTGCGATATTGTCTTCCGTCATGTCTACATATTGATCTCCGAGTACGCCCCGGACGAAGGTTTCATCGTGGGCAGCCGAAAAAGCAGCCATGAGCGCGAAAAGCGTAAAAATAGTGAAAGCGTACAGTATCGGCCGGTGGTGTTTACGAACCACCAGGGGCAGTTCTGTTTTCCAGAAGCGGAGAATGCGGGAAGCCTGTTCTTTCTTATTGCGATAAATACCCAGATAAATGCGGGAAGCGAGTCCGTTAAGATACTGGGTGACCCTGCTTTGCGGATAGAATGTCCTGGCATACCCCAGGTCATCCACCAGATGCGTGAACTGGCCGGCCATTTCATCAGGATCGGTTGCTGGCTCATATTGATAACTCTTCCACTTATCAATATTTTTTTTAATAAAGAGGCCTTCTCTCACTGGAAAAATTTAGCATTATATTTACTTCTAAATATAGTGAGTAAAGTCGAATAATTATAATCCGAACATTATCCATATGCTTCATTTAAAACTGGATACCGGCTTCAACATCGAGATCGATTTCAAAGTAGCGCCTTTCCCCAAACGGCTGGTGGCCTGGGTACTCGACGTAGCCATTTTGATCGCCTATCTTCTGATAGGTGTCTGGGCGATGGGTAGTGTCTTCAGGTGGGGAGGCTGGATATTCATACTCTATTTCCTTCCTTACCTGTTTTATCATCTGCTGTGTGAGATATTTCTCAACGGTCAGAGTATAGGAAAAAAGATCATGCGTCTGAAAGTCATTGCTGCTGACGGGGGGCAACCTTCCATCAGCCAGTATATGATCCGGTGGTTATTCCGGCTGGCTGATTTTCCGATATGGATACTTAGCGCGATCAATCCAGGTTATGGAGGCTTGCCCTGGTGGTGTGCTATCTTTCTGTTTGGGGGATTGGCCTGTCTTATTGCCACCCCATATTCTCAACGTATCGGAGACCTGGTGGCCGGCACCATTCTGATCGACACGCGGAACCGTACGTCCTGGGAAGATACGGTCTTTACTGAAGTGGAAGAAGACTATCATCCGCGTTATCCCAAAGTGATGCAACTAACCGACAAGGATGTCAATACGCTGAAAAGCATTATCAATACGGTGAGCAAAACCCGGGACTACGATCTCTCCATCCGTATTGCCGAACGGATAAAGTCCAGGCTGGACATGCAGAGCGACCAGGATTCGCTGGACTTTCTGCAGACTTTGCTGAAGGATTACAATTATTATTCGACGAGGTAGGCCCTATCGGGGGGGCAGTTCGACGAGGCAGGCCCTATCGGGGCCGGCGGATCAGGGAGGCAGGCCTTATCGGGCGGGCGGATCGGCGAGTTAAGCGCTATATGCCCGTACCGGAGCCCGGATGCATGAGTTTTGCCTGTAATAGAATGCCCAGCAGGCCGAGCGCCCAGAAGCAAAGACAGATGATCATCAGCAAGCCGACAAAACGGTAAAAGGACCGCATATTTTTGAAAGAGCGATTCAACTGGTCCTGGTCATTATCCCGTAAGGCAACCTGCATCTTCGAAGCAAAGTTGAACAGATAAAGACAGGGGAAGAAATTGAGCAATGCGAATCCGCAATAGATGAGGGAAATAGCGGCGCTGGCGACGCCGGAGAATGTCTGGTTCCCGAGTGTGTTGAAGAGACCCGACATCAGTGTTCCGACCAATAGCGCGAATAACAGGAAAAAGGCGCAGAAGATGAAGCCTACGATAGCCAGAAATTTGGCCCAGCGGGCAGCATCTCTCAGGTAACCAATACCAGTAGTGTCAACTGACAATTCGAACAAACCGGGGGTAGGTGCATTCATTTCCATAACCGTGAATTTAGTTCAAAATAGTTGATTGGTCAATAGGCCCGCGCAAATAAGACGCGCTGGTGGCTGGGCTGACCTGTCAGGATACATTTTCCTTCTTCAGCGGGATTGTCCAGCGGGATACAGCGGATGGTGGCTTTCGTTTTTTCTTTAATAGCCTCCTCCGTAGCGGCCGTGCCATCCCAGTGGGCCAGAATGAATCCACCTTTTTCGTCGAGCAGGCGTTCGAACTGCTCCATCGTATCGGCCCTGGTGATATGCGCTTCGCGATAGTTTTTGGCTTTTTGATACATGGCGGTCTGGATGTCTTCGAGCAGCCCCTTTACATATTCTGTCAAGCCGTCGAGGGAAACCGTCTTTTTTTCTTTCGTATCGCGGCGGGCTATTTCGACACTATTACTGTCCATATCGCGAAGTCCCATGGCGATGCGTACGGGTACACCTTTCAATTCGTATTCCGCGAATTTAAATCCGGGGCGGGCATTGTCGCTATCGTCAAATTTGACACTGATGCCAGCGGCTTTAAAAAGTCCTGCTAATTCACGGCCCTTTGCATCGAGTTCCTGTTTTCTTTCATCGCCCTTGTAAATGGGGACAATGACCACCTGCAGGGGAGCGATACGGGGAGGCATGATCAGTCCGTCGTCGTCGCTGTGCGCCATGACGAGGCCGCCGATGAGACGGGTACTGACTCCCCAGCTGGTGGCCCAAACATACTCCAGCTGATTATTCCTGTCGGAGAATTTCACGTCAAAAGCCTTGGCGAAATTCTGTCCCAGAAAATGGGAGGTTCCGGCCTGGAGCGCTTTTCCATCCTGCATTAATGCTTCAATGCAATAGGTGTCCACGGCGCCGGCAAAACGTTCGCTCTCCGTCTTCACACCTTTGATCACAGGCAACGCCATATACTCTTCGGCAAAAGCGGCATATATATCGAGCATCTGGCGCGTTTCGGCAACCGCTTCCACTGCAGTGGCATGAGCAGTATGTCCTTCCTGCCAGAGGAATTCCGTGGTACGAAGAAAAAGGCGGGTACGCATTTCCCAGCGGACGACGTTGGCCCATTGATTTATCAGCAGAGGCAGGTCACGGTAACTGCGGATCCAGTCTCTGTAAGTATTCCAGATAATGGTTTCGCTGGTGGGGCGAACGATGAGTTCTTCTTCCAGCCTGGCAGTAGGGTCAACCACTACCCCACCCCCATTGGGATCGTTCTTAAGCCGGTAGTGTGTCACCACTGCGCATTCCTTGGCAAAACCTTCCACGTGGGCGGCTTCCTTACTTAAAAAACTCTTGGGTATGAAAAGGGGGAAATAAGCATTTACGTGACCGGTATCTTTGAACATCTTATCCAGCTGATCCCGCATTTTTTCCCAGAGGGCGAAACCATAGGGTTTGATGACCATGCAACCTTTAACTTCAGAGTGATCGGCGAGTCCGCCCTTGACCACCAACTCGTTGTACCATTTCGAATAGTCTTCTGCCCGGCTTGTAATTTCTTTGCTCATAACTTGATCGGAAATATTGTAATATTAATCGGCTTTTAACAATAAAATGTTAAGTTTTCCTAACCAGGCTCGTTATTTATTGTAACTTTACCTTAACACCCTGGAGGGGCAAATTTAGCAACTTCGAGGTGAAAATAACGCACTTATAAAGTTTATTGCCATGAAACGTTCATATACCCTGCTGACCTTCGCCGTGGCGCTTATGACGGTGACGCTTGTGACGAGCAGTTGCTCTTCCTCGCGCAATGCGCAAAACACCGATGATATCTATTATTCATCCGGTGGCAGTAAAGTAGCCTCGCGGACAGCTTCCAATAACGACGAATACTACAGCACTTCTCCCAGCGACAACTATGTCCGTATGAAGGCGCAGGATCAGGCTCGCTGGTCTTATTTCGACGATTATAATGCTTACGATTCTTACTATTCGCCGACCAGTAGTTTTGCCTTCTCGGGAGGATATGGTTTTGGCTATCCTTCTTACGGTTTTGGTTATGGTATGGGTTTTGGTCCTTCTTTCGGTTTCTGGGACCCGTATTTCGCCTGGAGCAGCTACTATATGTGGAATAGCTGGTATAATCCTTATTTCTACAATCCTTACTATGGCGGTGGTGTGATCGTTGTCCATGGGGTAGCTGCAAATAATGGAGTCTATTCACATCTGCGGCCCTTTAATTCTGTTTCTTATAGCAATGGGCTTGTACGCAACAGCACGGGTTCGGGTGTTTCGACTACGCGCAACAGCCGTTTCTACCGCCCGGGCATGGACAATACCTCCTCGTACAACCGCTCTGTCAATGGTCAGGGGACCAGGATGGTCAACAACAACAATTCGTTCTATCGATCCAGCAATAATAACACCAATACATACAGGCCGGTATTCCAGCCCAGCAGCCAGCCGACCCGCAGTTATACTCCTTCTGGTGGAGGTGGTGGCGGGGGCGGAAGTTTCGGCAGACCGGGCCGTCATTAATGATGGGCCTTCGGCCGGGGATCTCCGATCCCCCTGTAGGCTTATGATTGGCCTTCGGCCAGGCAATCTCCGATTGCCGTAACCAGGCTTATAATTCTCCGGCGCTAACCTATAACAGCACCAATGATAAAGTATTTTCCTCTTTTAGGGCTATTCCTATGCCTTAAAGTCACTGCGCAATTGCCCGAGGACGCGTTGCGGGCTTCCTGGACCGTCCCTTCCGGAACAGCCCGACAACAAGCCATCGGAGGAGCCATGGGTTCGCTGGGTGGCGATCTCACTGCGGGTTTCGTCAATCCGGCCGGTCTTGGACTCTATAAGACCAATGAATTTGTCCTAACACCCGGCTGGCGTTTTCTCACCGATAAAGCAAGTTATCTCAACACCAATCAATCCGGAATGGCTGCCAACAATTTCAATATGGGCGCCAGCGGAGCCGTCTTTGCCTATGAAGGCCGTTCACCCGGCATTTCCAATGCTTTTGCCATAGCGGTCAATCGAATGGCCAATTTCAACAACCAGATATCCTATCAGGGTCGCAACAGCTACAGCAGTTATACCGAGCAATATGTGGAAGAGTTTGCGGCCTCGGGTTATAGCATCGACGAGGCCCTGGCCAGTCCCAATCTCAGTTATGGGACAAGGATGGCCTTGTGGAACTCATTGATCGATACAGCGACCATTAATGGCGATCTGCAGGTGATCGGGCAGCCTCAGAAGGCGGGATTATTGCTGCAGCAGCAAAATCTGCGCACCAAGGGCGGGATCACCGAGATAGACCTTTCCCTCGCCAGCAGCCAGCATGACAAATGGTACATCGGCGGCAGTCTGGGCATTCCCATTATGAGCTATACGCGGTATCAAACCTTTACCGAATCCGATCTCAGCGGTAATTCCAACAACGATTTTGACTCCTTTACTTACAGCGAGACCTATACTACCAGGGGGTGGGGTCTCAATGCCAAGCTGGGTGCGATATTCCGTCCCAGCAATGCCTTCCGTCTAGGTCTGGCCATTCATACGCCAAGCCTGTATGGGCTGACGGATCATATCAGCGCCGCCCTGGTCTCCCGCACAGAGAACTATCTGACAGTGCCGCAAGTGTCGGTCACCTCGTCGGAGTTGGATCAGAAAACAGGTGTTTCCCCCCCGGCCAATACCTTCAAATACGATCTGTATACACCCTGGAAATTTCTTGTCAGCGGTTCCTATCTTTTTGGCAGCGGGCAGGCGGATGCGAAACAGCAAAAAGGGTTTATCACTGCCGATCTCGAATACACTACTACGGGCAGCCCCCATTTTGGCGCCCCGAGCAATGAGGATGGCTCCAGTGGCGACAACAGCTATTACAATGCGGTGAACCAGGCCATCCGGGATTCCTATAAAGGCAGTTTCACGGCCCGGCTGGGCGGTGAAATGAAGTTCAATACCCTGATGGTGCGGGCAGGGGGCGCCTATTACACCAGTCCTTATGAAGGAAAGGGGCTGAATATCGACCGGGCAACGGTCAGTGCCGGCCTGGGTTATCGCAATAAGGGGTTCTTTGTTGACCTTACCTATGTTATGGCTTTCAACCGGGACATCGACGTGCCTTATCGTCTCGCAGATAAGTTGAATACCTATGCCAGCCTGAAGGAAACGGGGGGAATGGTGCTGGTGACGACAGGGATCAAATTTTAACTTACGCGCGCACGTGGCAGGGATGCGCGGCTACATGACAAAGACACACGCAGGCTATGGGTAATAATTAGGTAATATGCTTAGCCTATAAGATTTGGAGATAGTAGATATATTAGGATTTAAACTAATTATTTTCTAACGACCTCCTAAATCTTTTATGATGAAATTTTTATTTGTCTTCACACTTGTCCTCACGACCGCAGGTTCTTATGCGCAGAATTCCAATCCATGGCCTGCCAGTGGCAATGTAGGGATAGGCACCACTACTCCGGCGGCCAATCTTGACGTCGTCGGTGCTGTGAATGCGGGCACCGTGATACGGATTTACAATAATAATACGGGAGCAGGCGCGGCTGCCGCACTTCAACTGAACTCCCAGGCAGGCAGCTCTTTTATAGGCAGAACATCCAATGCTTATTCCCCTACCACGCTTGCCAATGCCCTGGTAATGCAGGAGGGGATTGGAGACGTTGTGATACAGGGAGCTTCATCGGAGATCATCCGATTTAAACAAAACGGCAGTGTCGGTATTGGGACGACAAATACGCAGACCTATAAACTGGCTGTGAACGGGTCGGCCATCTTTACAAAAGCTGTAGTCAAGCCATACGCAAGCTGGCCTGACTTTGTCTTTATGAAAGACTACCATTTGCCGTCACTGGACAGCGTGGAGAATTACATAAAGACCAATTATCGTCTTCCGGAAATGCCTTCTGCCGACAGCGTGGCGCGGACCGGCATCGACCTGGGCAATAACCAGACGGTAATGCTGAAAAAGATAGAAGAGCTGACGTTATATATAATCGAACAAAATAAACGTATGGCCAGGTTGGAAAAATTGATACAGGGGCTCAGCGAAACATCCCTTTCAAAATAGGCTCCATGAGGCGGGCCCATATCCCATATTCTTTTCCTGAAAAATGCAGCCCGTCGGCAGCGATGAGCGTTGCATCGCGGGCGGCCTTGCGGCTTTCGACCGTAACATCGAGCCAGTTTACGTTGTAATCTGCGGCTGCCTGCCTGTTAATGATGTTGAAAGAGTCGATCTGCACGGAAATGTGGGCGGGCCCCGGCTTCGACCGGCCAAAAGGAGTAACCGAATAATCAGGAATGGATAGCACCAGTACATGGGAAGGCAGATTGCCGGCCAGGGCTATGGCTTTCTGCAACAGCGTTGTAAACTGGGCTTTGTATTCATACGGACTAAGGCCCTGGAACTGATTGTTCACGCCAATGAGGAGGGTTACGACATGATAAGGGCCAGCCGGTTTCACCGAAGAAAGGGCTGCCAGGAGGTTGCCGGAGGTCCAGCCGGTAGCGGCGATGATCTCGGGGTGGGTAAAACAGATATGTTCGTTTTCGCAAAGCTTTTTGGCAGCCTGTATAGGGTAGCGGTCTGTCTCCGGCACCGACTCGCCGATAGTATAGGAATCGCCCAGCGCCAGCATGCGAAAGCCGGAGTCTGCCGGATCGGCTGAAGGAATTGCCCGGTTCCTTCCCAGGACCATTGGGCTGCTTTTTTGGCAGGTTCCCCAGAGGAGGAAAAGGGCCACTAATACGGGTATGAGTCTAGCGGATGACAAAGTATAAAATGTACGAAAAAGAAAAGCCCCACGGATGTGGGGCTTTTCGGTTATTTTGACTTAAGCTTCGCTTAATAGTCCATTCCGCCCATTCCGGGTGCGCCACCAGGATGAGCATGAGCTTCTTCTTTCTTAGGTTTGTCGGCGATGACACACTCTGTGGTCAGCAACATACCGGCGATAGAAGCGGCATTTTCCAGGGCGATGCGGCTAACCTTTGTGGGGTCGATCACACCGGCCTTCAGGAGGTTTTCGAACTGTTCAGTGCGGGCATTGAAACCGAAGTCAGCTTTACCTTCCTTTACTTTCTGAACGATGATGCTGCCTTCGAGGCCACCGTTGGCGACGATCTGACGGAGGGGCTCTTCGAGAGCGCGTTTAACGATAGCGATACCAGTGGTCTCGTCTTCGTTGGCGCCTTTCAGCCTATCGAGGGAATCGACGGCGCGGATGTAGGCGATGCCACCACCAGGGACGATACCTTCTTCAACGGCAGCGCGGGTTGCGTGCAGGGCGTCGTCAACGCGATCCTTCTTTTCTTTCATTTCGACCTCGGTTGCTGCACCGATGTACAGTACAGCTACACCACCAGCCAGCTTGGCCAGACGTTCCTGTAATTTTTCCTTGTCGTAATCGCTGGTTGTGCTTTCGATCTGCGCCTTGATCTGGTTGACGCGGGCAGTGATGTCTTCTTTTTTGCCTTTACCGCCAACGACAGTTGTATTGTCCTTATCGATAGTTACGGAAGCGGCAGTACCCAGGTAAGTGAGGTCAGCGCCTTCCAGCTTGTAACCTTGTTCTTCGCTGATAACGATACCCTTGGTGAGGATAGCGATATCCTGCAGCATTTCCTTGCGGCGATCGCCAAAGCCAGGAGCTTTAACAGCAGCCACTTTAATAGTGCCGCGGAGTTTGTTAACCACCAGGGTAGCCAGAGCTTCGCCTTCGAGGTCTTCGGCGATGATCAGCAGGGGGCGACCGCTTTGCGCAACCTTTTCCAGGATGTGCAGGATATCCTTCATGGCAGAGATCTTCTTGTCATAGATGAGGATATAGGGGTTCTGCAGTTCGGCTTCCATTTTTTCGCTGTTGGTAACGAAATAAGGAGAGATATAACCGCGATCGAACTGCATGCCTTCTACTACGTCAACGGTAGTGTCGGTACCTTTTGCTTCTTCAACGGTGATGACGCCTTCTTTACCGACTTTGGCAAAAGCCTGGGCGATCAGCTTTCCGATGTTGTTGTCATTGTTGGCAGAGATAGATGCGACCTGTTCGATCTTGTTCTTGTCGTTGCCGATGGTCTGGGACTGAGTACCCAGGTTGGCCACTACCTTTTCAACGGCCTTGTCGATACCGCGTTTGAGGTCCATGGGGTTCGCACCTGCAGCGACATTCTTCAGACCTTCGCTGATGATCGCCTGAGCCAGTACGGTAGCTGTAGTCGTTCCGTCCCCAGCGATATCGGCTGTTTTGGAAGCAACTTCTTTTACCATCTGGGCGCCCATGTTCTCGATGGGGTCTTCCAGTTCGATCTCTTTAGCAACGGTGACACCATCCTTTGTTATGGAAGGAGCGCCAAATTTCTTTTCGAGGACTACGTTACGACCTTTAGGGCCAAGTGTTACTTTAACGGCATTTGCCAGTACATCGACACCCTTTTTCATTTTGTTGCGGGCTTCGATATCGAAGAAGAGTTGTTTTGCCATAATTATGTTGTTTGTCTCCGGCCGCAATGCGTCCAAGGAGCAGTTTTAGATGAATGTGGGTTATACAATTGCTAAAATGTCAGATTCCCGCATGATCAGGAAATCGTCGCCTTCGATCTGGATCTCAGTACCGGCATATTTGCCATACAATACCGTATCCCCTACTTTTACAGTTACCGGTTCGTCTTTTTTACCGGGACCAGCGGCTACTACCGTACCACGTTGCGGCTTCTCTTTCGCTGTATCGGGGATGATGATACCGCCGGCGGTTTTTTCTTCAGCAGGAGCTGGCTTCACTATTACCCTGTCAGACAGTGGGGTAACGCTTAACTTTTTGGCCATAGTTGTATTGATTTGTTTTGTTGATGGATAATTAACCCTGCCGGATCGCAGGTTTGCAAAGCTACACGAATTTTATACCAAACCCGGGCAAAGTGTCAATTTTTCAGCTTCCGGCCAGAAAGTCCGTTCTTTTAGCGGGTGCCTGTCTCCGGACAAATTGGTCAAAATCAGCACTAGATCAGTCTATTAAAATAATTAAGCCTATATTTGCAGCCGCCCATTACCGGACGACGCAATTCAAATAACCAAGCTCTTATTAATATAATGATCAGCAGAAGAAATATCCGTGTGAAGGTGATGCAGACGCTTTATACGCTGGAAGCACAGGAGCAGAACTTGAAACCGGGCGACCCCGTACGGATCCTACAAAAGCATTTCGACCAGTCCAGGCAATTATTAACTTATCTCATTTATTTTATTACAGAAATAGCGCGGTATGCAGAGACCGATTCAAGGCTTCGTGCATCCAAGCATCTCCCCAGCCACCAGGACCTCAACGTGAACATTAAGCTGGCGGGCAATGAATATTTGTGGAAGATAATGGAAGATGTTTCCTGGAAAAAGGCAAAGGATACGGATAAACCGCACCTGCAGGATAATAACGAGTTGATCCGTCGTCTTTACCTTGAGCTGGCGGCTACGGAAGAATACCAGGCCTATATAGCAGCGGAAGGGCGTGACAAACGAAAGGAGAAAGAGATGCTGGAATTCATCTTCAGCGGGCTGATGCTGCCCAGTGAGCTATTTCTTGCGCATATCGAAGAGTTATTCACCAACTGGGACGACGATGGAGAAATGATCAGCCAGATCCTGATGGGATACCTGTCAAAACCAGGCTCGGTCCATTTTCAGGAGATCATCAGTAAGGAAAAATGGGAATTTGCCAAAGGGCTGCTGGAAACGGTGCGGGAGAAGAAGGAAGTCGTGCTGGAGATGATAAAGCCCAAGTTAAAGAACTGGGATCCCGAGCGCATCGCCACCCTCGATATGATCCTGATGCAGATGGGCGTAGTGGAATTCCTATATTTCGAAACGATACCGCCGAAAGTTACCATCAACGAATACATCGATCTGGCTAAAGATTACAGCACGCCGCAAAGCGGTCAGTTTGTCAATGGGATCCTGGACAATATCCATAAAGACCTGGTCCGGGACGAGAAAATGCACAAGATCAATTTCAAGGCAAATTAGTACGTTTGCAAAAATTATGAATCCCATGCGTCATCTGTTTTTGGCGACAGCTATTGTGGCGATCCTTATTTCCGGCTGCCATAATACAGCCAGTACCGAAAAGGCCACCAATGCTGCCATGACGGATTCGGCCCGTTACACCACGATAGAATGGCTGGATTCCGCCCGTGACTTTGGCAAGATCCCCGAAGGGCAAAAACTGGATGTCTCTTTCCGTTTCCGGAATACAGGCACCACTCCATTGGTCATCGGCCAGGTACGCCCCAGTTGCGGCTGCACCATCGCCGAACAACCGCAGGAGCCTATCGCTCCGGGCAGTGAAGGGCAGATAAAGGCTGTTTTTAACAGCGAAGGCCGTACCGGCATTAACCATAAGACCTTGTTCGTGACTGCCAATACCAAGGGCAGACAGGATTATTCGCTGCAATTTGTCGTACAGGTGGAAAAGAAAAATTCGTAAATCTCAATTTCAAATAATACAACAATGACTCATTCTTTATTATTCGTTCTTTTACAGGCAGCTCCTGGTGGGGGTGGTTCTTTACAACTGATCCTGCTGGGTGGTATGATCCTGGTATTCTGGCTGTTTATGATCCGTCCCCAGGCTAAAAAAGCCAAGCTGGCCAAGAAGTTTCAGGAAGAGATGCAGAAAGGGGATAAGATCGTTACTATCGCCGGTATCCACGGAACAGTCAACAAGGTAAATGACGACGGTACGATCATGATGGAGACGAGCCCTGGCAGCTATCTGAAGATCGAAAAAAGCGCCATTTCCATAGAATGGACACAGAATCTGAATAAGCCCGTTGCGGCCGCCACGGACAAGAAATAATTCTTCACTTTCAGGGCCCGGTAACGGGCCCTAATTATTTGGTATGTACAGAGTTGGATTGACTGGCGGCATCGGGTCGGGGAAAAGTACCATTGCAGCCATTTTCGAAGTATTGGGCATTCCCGTATCCAATGCGGACAAGGAAGCCAGACGGGTTATGAATGAGGACCCTGAACTGCGGGCGGGCATCATCCAACACTTCGGGGCCGAAGCGTATGCCGGTGGCACGCTCAACCGCAAATACCTGGCGGCGCAGGTATTTACCGATGCTTCCCGGCTGGAATTACTGAATTCCCTTGTCCATCCGGCGACCATCCGGGATGGGCAGAAATGGATGCGCGGGCTGGGCGACCGATACCCTTACGCTATCCGCGAAGCAGCCATTATCTTCGAGACCAGCGCTGCCGCGCATCTGGATTTTATTATCGGCGTATTTGCGCCGGCTGCATTACGTATACACCGTACCATGCAGCGCGACAAGATCACCCGCGAAGAGGTATTGCAGCGTATGAAGAATCAGATCGATGAAGACATAAAAATGCGGCTATGCGATGCAGTGATTGTCAATGACGAGCAGCAGGCGGTGCTGCCGCAAGTGCTTCAACTGCATAGGCAGCTACTGGAAATAGCAAAAAATAAAGGGTCCTGACGGACCCTTTATTTTTTGCGGGAGCCTTATTTATTTAAGTTTTGCGAGGGCGTCTTTTATACGGCCCCAGGCCTTTTCAATATTGGGCATGCTGTTCGCAAAGGAGAACCTGACACAGGCCGGTTCACCAAAAGCATCTCCCATTACAGAGCTGACATGGGCGGTATTCAGCAGGTACATGCTGAAGTCAGCAGCATTGCTGATAGTCGTCGTCCCGTCGGATTTACCATAATAGTACGATACATCGGGGAAGATGTAAAAAGCTCCTTCCGGCTCAAAACATTTTAAACCGGGAATGGCTTTTACGAGCTGGAGGGTCCGGGTCCGGCGGGTCGTGAATTCCTTTACCATGTCAAAAGAAGGGGTCAGGTCGGCGGTGAGGGCCACGACGGCAGATTTCTGGGCGATACTGTTTGTTCCGCTGGTGAACTGGCCCTGCAATTTTTCGCAGGCTTTGGCGATCTCCGGCTGAGCAGCGATATATCCCAGGCGCCATCCTGTCATGGCAAATCCCTTGCTGAGGCCATTAATGATGACCACTCTATCCTTCAGGTCGCTGAACTGGGCAATGCTTTCATTCTTACCCACAAAATTGATGTATTCGTAGATCTCGTCGGAAAGGATGGTGACCTCCGGATGTTTGCGGAAAACGGCCGCCAGGGCTTCCAGTTCGCTTTTGCTGTAGACAGCTCCGGAAGGATTACAGGGGGAGGAGAAAAGGAATACCCTTGTTTTGGGGGTAATGGCTTTTTCCAGCTGGGCAGGGGTAATTTTGAAACCGCTATCCAGGGAAGTATGTACTTCCACGACCTTTCCACGGGCGATCTTCACCAGTTCGGAATAAGTAACCCAATAAGGCGTAGGAATGATGACCTCGTCGCCATCATCTACCAGGGCAAGGATGACATTGGCCAGGCTTTGTTTGGCGCCGGTGCTGACGACGATATTCTCGGGTTTGTAGTCGAGATTGTTGTCGCGCTTGAGTTTGACGCAAACGGCCTCGCGGAGGTCGGCGTAGCCGGCTACGGGGGTATAATGACTCCAGTTATCATCGATGGCTTTTTTTGCGGCATCCTTGATGTGCTCAGGGGTGTCAAAATCAGGCTCCCCGAGGCTAAGGTCAATAACGTCGATACCTTTCGCTCTTAATTCACGGCCGAGCTTGGCCATTTTCAAGGTTTCCGGCTCACTGAAGCGGGAAAGAATGGATGATAATTGCATATTTAGTAAAATTGATAAAATTCAGCGGCGCAAAGGTAGGAAAATCACCGGAATAGAAGATCGGCGGGTTTAAATCAATTCTAAAACCTATATTTGCCGTTCTAAAAAAACAAACGAAACTTCCAATGAGAGCACTGGTAAGTATTTTTGCTGCTTTATTGATCATCATCTCCCTGTACCAGCTTTCCTTCACCTGGTTCGTCAACAAACACGAATCGGCAATGGAAGAGAAGGCGAAAACCCAAGTAAAACGGCTGTATCCCCAGACGGCCCTCCAAAAATATCCCGGCGATAAAGAGGCACAGGCCCTTTACCAGGACACCATCGACCAGGCTCTTAACGCCCGGAAGAAAAGATTGTTGGATAGCACCAAAGAAACAAAGATCACCTGGTGGGGTACTACTTACCAGAAATCAAAAGAGAGCGAACTGTTGCTGGGCCTGGATCTCCAGGGTGGCATGAGTGTCACGCTGGACGTGGCGCTGAACGTGCTGATCAAAAATCTGGCGAACAACCCCCGTGACGGGCAGCTGAACAAAGCGCTCGATCTTGCCATACAAAAAAAGCTTACGCGTGCCGGTAATCTTGTCGATCTGTTTGCTGAGTCCTACAAAGAAGTTAATCCTAACGGCAAGCTGGCCCCGCTGTTTTCCAACAGCAACCGTAATAAATTAAAATACGACGCATCCGACGATGCAGTGATCAGCTATCTGCACGAGCAGGCCAGTGCTGCCATGAAACAGACCTACCAGGTAATGACCAATCGTATCGACCAGTTCGGGGTTGCTCAACCCTCGATCAACCTGGATGAGAACCGTGGCATTATCTCTGTCGAGCTCGCCGGCGCCACCGATCCGGAGCGCGTACGTAAATACCTGCAGTCTACGGCCAATCTCCAGTTCTGGGAAGTATACAATGTGGGCGAGCTGTTCAACCCGTTGCAGAATGCCGACAAAGCGCTGCAGAACTATCTAAACGGCGTAAAAGCGACCGATAGCATTAAAGATTCTACAGCCACCGCGCATGATACGACTGGCGCCGCCAAAAAAGATACTTCGGCCCTCGCCCAGAATCAGAACCCTCTTTTCAGGGTCATGCCTCCCATCCAGCCGCAACAGGACCCGAAAACCGGTCAGCCTCAGTATGGCTCGGCTATCGCCCGGGCAATGCTAAAGGATACGGGACTGGTCAATAGCTACCTGAGCAACCCCGTCGTCCGGAACAATTTCCCGCAGGATCTCAAATTCCTCTGGGGCAAACTGCAGATGGATGACGACGGCAAGCCTATTCCGGTGCTCGAGTTATACGCTATCCGGACGATCCCCGGCACCGATAAGGCCAAGATCGAAGGGGAATCCATCGAGAATGCCGGCCAGGACTTCGATCCCAATACCAGCGAGGTCATCGTGGAAATGAGCATGAACAAACAGGGCGCCAAGGCCTGGGCGGACATGACCACCAAGAACACCGGTAAGCCCATCGCGATCGTGCTCGATGATATTGTCTACTCTGCCCCCTTCGTTAACGAACCCATCACCGGCGGTCAATCCCGCATTACGATGGGCAGGGGCCGCAACTCCCAGCAAAGCATTACCGAGGCGCAGGACCTTGCCAATATTCTGAAGTCCGGTAAGCTGGACGCTCCGGCCAAGATCGTACAGGAGCAGGTGGTAGGTCCCACCCTCGGCCGTGAAGCCGTACATGGTGGCACCATGGCCTTCCTCATCTCCTTCCTCGTCATCTTTGCCCTGATGCTGGTGTATTACAACACTGGCGGCTGGGTAGCCAATGTCGCCCTGATCCTCAACCTGCTGTTCACCATCGGGGTGTTGAGCTCCCTGCATGCCACGCTTACGGCGCCCGGTATTGCCGGTCTCGTTCTGACCATCGGCATGGCGGTGGATACCAACGTAATCATTTTCGAACGTATAAAGGAAGAGCTGACGCGGGGCAAAAGCTATCCGCAGGCCATTAAGGACGGTTACAAACGAAGCCTGGCGCCCGTCCTCGATGCGCACGTTACTACCCTGCTGACGGCCCTCATTCTTTTCTATTTCGGTCTGGGTCCCGTGCTCGGTTTTGCCACCACACAGATCCTGGGTATCCTTCTTTCCCTGTTCTGCGGTATCCTGGTATCGAGACTGGTTACGGATTTCTATACCAATAAGAACCGTCACTTCCAATACTTTACGCCCCTCTCCCGCCGCATCTTCAAACATGCTGCGTTCAAATTCATCGAATACCGGAAAGTGGCTTATGGTATTTCCGTTGTCGTATTACTGCTGGGTGTCGGCTCATTCTTCCATGGATTCAAGGAAGGTGTAGAATTCAGCGGCGGCCGCAGTTATGTGATCAATTTCCACAAGCCGGTACAGACGGAAGCCGTCACTGCTGCCGTGGAAAAAGCACAGCCTGGAACGACTCCGGAGATAAAGACATATGGCAGCAACGAGCAACTGGAGATCACCACCGACTACCTGATAAAAAATACGGGTAACGCAACAGACTCTGCGGTGCTTAAGAACATGTACGGGGCTCTGCAGTCCTTTTTGCCACAGGGAACGACCTATGCCGAGTTTGCATCTAACAAATACCTTCAGCAAAACATAAAAGTAGAACCGACCATCTCTGATGACCTCAAGGCCGGGGCGGTGAAAGCTACCGTCTTTGCGATACTCATCATCTTCGTATATATCTTCATCCGGTTCCGCGACTGGCGGTATTCGCTGGGTACGATCATCGCCCTGCTGCATGACGTCTTCGTCACGCTGGCGGTGTTCTCCTTCCTGCATTCCATCGTGCCCTTCCCGCTGGAGCTGAATCAGCACTTCATTGCGGCGGTGTTGACGGTGATAGGTTTCTCGATGAACGATACCGTTATCGTATTCGACCGTATCCGCGAGAACAGCCATCTGATGAAGGGGGCTACCAATGCTGAGATCATCAACAAATCGGTGAATCAAACGCTCAGCCGTACGATCATGACTTCCCTCACGGTGTTCCTGACCATTCTCATCCTGTTCCTGGTGGGTGGTGAAGTAACCCGGGGATTCGCTTTTGCGATGCTGATCGGGGTGATCACCGGTACCTATTCTTCCATCTTCGTTGCGGCGCCATTCCTGGTGGATTTTGCAAAAAATAAGCCGCTGGGCAAAGAGTCCGATGCTGCCCGGTTGGGTGTAGAGAAAGCAAAGGTGACTGCTACAGCAAAGTAAAATTCTTATATATAAATAAAAAACCCGGAGTTTGCTCCGGGTTTTTTATTTATTTCTTGTGGTGCATTACTTTATGGTGATGCTTGTGGTGGACCACATGGTGTTTCTTATGATGCGCTACGGGGCGATGGGTTTGCGCCATAGACATTGTAACCATCGAAAATAAAACGACGACGAGCAATAACAGTTTTTTCATGTTTATGATTTTTAGTTCTTAGAAGCAGGTTTGTTTTCCTTATAACGTTTGTCAGGCGTGCCGTCTTTTTTCAGGTGGGTAGTGGCAGGCGCGGGCTTAGCCGCATCTTTATTAGCCTTATAACGCATATCAGGGGTGCCATCAGCCTTTTTCGGACCGGCAGCGGGAGTAGCCGAAGCGGCAGGAGTGGCAGAAGCGGCCGGTTTTCCGGTCGTGGCTTTGGCAGGCTTTGCCTTTGTTGCAGCAGGTGTTGTCTGAGCGAAACTGAATCCGGCAAAAGCAAGCAACAGATTGGCGATCAGGACGATCTTTTTCATAATTCGGTGTTTTCTTGTGAATTAAAATATGGCTTTGGGAAGAAAATCTACAAAGATTTTATGGGATTACGCGTGTTTAACGAAAAAAAACTTTTGTTATTGCTGTATTAACAACTAGTTGTACATTAGAAAGATAACAGATATTTGTGTATCCCTTAACCAGCACTTAACCAGATTCCCAGCTGATTAAGACCAAAGCATAGCAATTTTGCATCCATGCGTTCATCTACCTTAAAATGGATTGTGCTCTCCGCCACCTTTGTGGCAGCCATTGTGGTAACCGTCCAGTTGTACTGGCTGAAAAAGGTGTATAGCTTAGAACAAAGGCAGTTTAATCTCAGTGTGGTGAAAAGCATCCGAGGCTTGTTCGAGGACCTGGAAATGAACGATGCCCCCGGCACCAATCTTCAGCAACTGATCAATAAACCCGACAACAACGATAATTATTTCCTGTTCAAGGCCGATACCATCCCTTCCAAAGACAGCCTGGTCTATCATATCCAGGACGAATTTGCCGATTTTGGCGTACTGACAGATTGCAAACTGGGCGCCTATAGCAGCGCCAGTAAACAATTTGTATATGAAGAATTCATTCCCGCCCCCGCCTCCCGTTATGCGGGGGTCAAACCCATGACACAGGAGCTACCGGTCTTTGCCGGCGGAACCGATCATATCCTGTTGTATTTCCCGCACCGGCACGAATATATCCTGGAGCAAATGGATTTTTGGATCGTGAGTTCGGTAGTACTCTTTATCGCTCTTATCGGGCTGGCTGCCAGTCTTTTTTATTTTTACCGGCAGAAATTCCTCGCCGAGGTGCAAAAGGATTTCGTCAACAATTTTACCCACGAGTTCAAGACCCCGCTGGCCGTCATGAAGATAGCGTCAGATGTGTTGGGGCAGGAATCCATCACCCAGCAGCCTGACCGGCTCGAACGGTATGCCACCATCGTCAAGAATCAAACGGAACATCTGCAGGGTCAGGTAGAGCGATTATTGCGAACCGCCTCCATCGAAACAAAGAATATCCCCATCCGGAAAGAGGACATCGATGCCCACCAGCTGATCGAACAGGCGTTGGGTAAGGTGCAGCCGCTGATCGAGCAAAAACACGCCCGGGTAGAGGTCAAAATGGAAGAAACCGATGCCCGGTTACACGCCGACAAGGCTCATCTGGAGCTGGCTGTGGTCAATCTCCTGGAAAACGCGCTGAAATACTCCAGCGAACCACATATCGTCGTCCAGACGGGAAAGCTCGAGGATGAGTTTTTTATATCCGTCAAAGACAATGGCGTCGGCATTGAAAAACAGTACCTGAAAAATATTTTCAAGAAATTTTACCGGGTACCTACCGGTGATATTCATAATGTAAAGGGATTCGGTCTGGGCCTGGATTTTGTCAAGCGCATCATCGATGCTCATAAAGGAAAGATCAAAGTTAACAGTCTTCCGGGCATTGGTACGGAATTCAGACTCTTTATCCCGCTTAACTAAACAGCTATGCAGCAAGTTAACAAGACAAAAGTGTTATTGGCAGAAGACGATCTCTCGCTGGGTTATGTCATCAAAGACAATCTGATCGACGCGGGCTATGACGTAGTATTATGTCCGGACGGACAGGCGGCCATCGATAAATTCGACAAAAATGAATTCGGCATTTGCCTGCTCGATGTGATGATGCCCAATAAAGACGGGTTTGCAGTAGCCCGGAAGATCCGGCAGCAAAGCGATATGGTGCCTATTCTGTTCATTACCGCCCGCTCGATGGAGGAAGACAAGCTAAAAGGGTTCCAGAGTGGCGCCGACGACTATATAACCAAACCTTTCAGCATACAGGAATTGCTGATGCGTATGGAAGTATTTCTCCGCCGTACCCGGAAGATGCATTCTGAAAGAGCATTGACATTTACCATCGGAGCCTTGATCTTCTCCTATACCGACCTCAAACTCACCATCGGCAAAGAGATATTCAATCTAACCCAGAAGGAGGCCGATCTGTTAAAATTTCTTTGCGAACATTCCAACCGGATACTCAAAAGGGAGGAAGTTCTCCTGAATGTATGGGGGAAGGACGACTATTTCCTGGGCCGCAGCATGGACGTCTTTATTACGAAATTGAGAAAATACTTCAAGGCGGATCCGCAGGTCAATCTGGAGACGATACATGGGGTCGGGTTCCGGTTTAACACGCCAAACCAGGATTAAACCCGGACGACGTTTTTGCTTAATTTATTGCTTGCCATATGACCCGCCGGCGGACTTCTTATGTCCCGGCAAGGTCCAACATATGGACAAATGAACTTATATAATAAATTACACAAAATAGTGTTTATTAAGACTTAACCCGTGATTAACATATAAATAAAATAGTTTTGCACACTAAAAACCCAATCGCTTCGCCCATGCATAGAAAGTGGCTCGTACTTTTTTTCGGTCTCTGCTGTTCCAGCGTATTCGCCCAGGCACAACCCAGAATGGATACCCTGCGTCTTCCGCTGCCCTCAGCCGAGAAGCTATTCCTGGACAGCAATCTGCAACTATTGGCTCAGCGATACAATATAGACGCCAACCAGGCCCTGGTCATTCAGGCGCGTCTTTGGCCCAATCCCAATTTCAGCATTGGCCATACCCTGTATTCCGGCGAATTGAATAAATTTTTCCCGATGGGCCGTAACCAGGATGAAACGACGGTCGGCTTGTCCCAGTTGATCCTGCTGGCCGGCAAACGGAACAAACAGATCAAACTGGCCCAGGAAAATGTGCATCTGACCGAATACCAGTTCTTCGATCTGTTAAGGACGTTGAAGTATACGCTTCGCACTGATTTTTATCATATTTATTATCTACAGCAATCTGCCAAAGTATACGATGAAGAGATCAGGGCGTTAAGCCAGGTGGTGCAGGCTTTTGGCGAACAGCAGGGGAAGGGATATATTTCTGAAAAAGAAGTGGTCCGTATCAAGGCGCAGCTGTACAATTTCCAGAGTGAATACAGCGATCTGATCAACCAGATAAATGATACCGAGAGCGAGTTGAGGCTGGTATTACAGGTAAAACCGAATCTCTTCATTGAGCCTGTAACGGATTCCATCCAGTTAAGCAAACTCGATCCGGCGCAATTTCCGTTGACCACACTGATGGATTCTGCCTATCACAACCGTACCGATCTGCAGATCGCCCGGGCCAATACGCGCATCAGCCAGCTCAATTACAACTATCAGAAGTCCCTGGCTGTGCCTGATCTTTCTTTATCGCTGGGGTATGATGAAGCGGGAAGTTTTCTGACTAATTATTACGGCGTAGGAGCATCCATCGATCTTCCTTTCTTCAATCGCAACCAGGGCAATATCAAATCCGCCAGGGCGCAGATCGCGGGTGCGCAAGTGGCCCAACGCAGTACACAGGCCACGGTGGAAGAGAACGTAGCCAATTCCCTGCAGAAAGCGTTTGCCCAGCAAAAGTTGTATCAGACCATCGACCCGAAATTCTATCTGGATTTCCAACGGCTGCTGCACGAAGTCCTCAGCAATTACCAGAAACGGAATATCGGTCTCCTGGAGTTCCTGGACTTTTACGATTCTTACAAACAGAATACCTTGCAGCAGAACACGATACAGTTCAACAGGATCAGCGCTTTTGAAGACATCAATTATTATACAGGCACCAATTTCTTTTACTAACAGCTAACCCAAACGAGAACGATCAACCTGATTATTATGCAAAAGAAACATAAACAAATTAACCCGTTGGTTTCCTTTTTCATCGCTGGCGCCTTTTTATTACAGGCCTGCGGATCTTCCGAGAACAAGCCGGTTGCTGAAAAAGAAAAATTCTCCATTCCGGATACCGTAATGCGTACGTTGCGGATAGACACCGTTGCAACCTCTCAACTGGTCAATGCGATCACCCTCACCGGCAAGGTCGGATCAAATGAAGAAAATGTGGTTCCCGTCAACGCACTGGTCACCGGCAATATCCAGGATGTAAAGGTCGCGTTGGGAGACTATGTGAAGGCCGGTCAGATATTAGCTATCATCAGAAGTTCGGAAATGGCCGGATATGGCAATGATCTTATCAATGCGGAGTCCAATCTCCGTTTGTCCGAGACCAATCTCCAGAAGACCAAGGATCTTTACAAAAGCGGACTGGCCTCCAAGACCGACTCGCTGAATGCAGAGGTAGCTCTTCAGCAGGCAAAGTCCGAGCTCAACCGCGTCAACCAGGTGTTAAAGATCAATGGCGGCAGCACCCGCGGTGAATTCGTGGTGAAAGCTCCGATCAGCGGTTTCATCGTTCAAAAATCAGCCATCAACAACATGGCTATCCGCAGCGATAACAGTACCAGTCTTTTTACCATATCCGATCTGAAGACGGTATGGATCCAGGCCAATGTATACGAGTCGAATATTACCCTGGTAAAAGAGGGCGCCAATGTCGATGTCACTACCCTCGCCTATCCGGGTAAAGTTTTCAAAGGCAAGGTCAATAAAGTGATGAATGTGCTCGACCCTGCCAGTAAGGTCATGAAAGTACGCGTGATCCTGCCAAATCCGGATTATTTGCTGAAACCGGAGATGTATGCCAGTATCACCGTATCCGACAAAGAGAACAAACAATGCCTGAACATTCCGTCACAAGCGCTCATTTTCGACCATAGCCAGTATTATGTGCTGGTATATAACAGCAAGACGGACATAAAGATCACACCGGTGCAGGTGATCAATACTGTTGGAGACAGAACATTCCTGGCTTCGGGCGTAAACGACGGCGACAAAGTCATTTCGTCCCAGGCTATCCTGATCTATAATGCGTTGAACAGTTAAAAATTAAGCAAGACCTAACTCACCTAACGAAACCTGCCTAAGGGCGGGACCAGCCATCTATTATATAATTTTTTAAACTTAAAGAAGATGAATAAGCTTCTTAGGGCTATTATTGCCTTTTCGTTAAAGAATCGGTACTTCATACTGTTTTGCGCCTTTCTCCTGCTGGTGTCGGGAATACTTACCTTCCGGAGCATGCCCATCGAAGCCTTTCCGGACGTCACCAATACGGAGATCAGTATCATCACACAATGGCCCGGGCGCAGCGCCGAAGAGATAGAGAAGTTCATCACCATCCCCATAGAGATCGGGATGAATCCCGTACAACAGAAGATCAGTCTTCGCAGTACCAGCATCTTCGGTCTTTCTTATGTCAAGCTCATCTTCGAAGACGGGGTCGTGGATAAAGATGCCCGGTTACAAGTCAATTCCCTGCTGGCCAATGTTGCCCTGCCGGAAGGCATACAACCGCAGGTGCAACCGCCTACCGGCCCCACGGGCGAGATATTCCGTTATACGCTGAAGAGTAGCATCCGCGACGACCGCGAGCTAAAGACAATGCAGGATTGGGTTATCGACAGGCAGTTACGTGCCGTGCCCGGTGTCGCCGACATCGTCAGTTTTGGCGGGCGTGTCAAGACCTATGAGATCCGGGTCGACCCGGGCAAGCTGAGCAATCTGGGGATCACGCCCCTGGACGTCTATTCGGCGATACAGAAGAGCAACATTAATATCGGCGGGGATTTTATCGTTCGCAACAACCAGGCTTATGTCGTAAGGGGCATTGGGTTGCTGAATGATATCAATGAGATAAGGAATATCATCGTCACCAATACCAACGACATCCCGGTGCTGGTAAAAGATGTAGCTGACGTACAGATCGCCAATCTCCCGAGGCTGGGGCATGTGGGCCGTGCCGACCATGTGGACTACACGGGCGCGTCGCCCGGACCAGCCGGGACGGCTGGTCATGTGGCCGTTGAAGACCAGGATGATGTGGTGGAGGCGATAATTATCATGCGCAAGGGAATGAATCCGACGGAGGTGGTCCAGGCGGTAAAGAAAAAGATCGATAAGCTGAATGCCCAGGTCTTACCCAAAGACACCAGGATCGTCCCCTTCTACGACAGGGAAAACCTTATCCACTATGCCACGCATACCGTGCTGCACAATCTGATAGAAGGCATCATACTGGTGACTTTATTGGTCTCGCTGTTTATGTTCAACTGGCGGACAACGCTTATCGTATCGATCATCATTCCCCTGGCATTGCTCTTTGCGTTTATTTGTCTTCACCTGATGGGCATGTCGGCCAATCTGCTGTCCCTGGGAGCTGTGGATTTCGGTATCATTATAGACGGCGCCGTGGTCATGGTGGAGGGCTTATTCGTCATTCTCGATCACCAGGCGCATGAAATGGGCATAGAGCGGTTTAACAAAATAGCCAAGATGGGGCTCATCAAAAAGAACGGCGCACAATTGGGAAAAGCCATCTTCTTCGCCAAGCTCATCATCATCACGGGTCTGCTGCCCATCTTTGCTTTCCAGAAAGTAGAGGGGAAATTGTTTTCTCCGCTGGCCTATACCCTTGGGTTTGCCTTACTGGGAGCATTGATCACGACCCTTACTCTTGTTCCCGTGTTGATCAATATCCTGCTCCGGAAAAATGTACATGAAAAACATAATCCCTTTGTGCATTTCCTGACGGCAATGATGGTAAAGGGGTTCATGTTCCACTGGAAACATAAAAAGACGACCATCACCGTTTCCTTCCTTATCATCGGTCTTGGGTTCTACGCCTTTACCCTGCTGGGTACGGAATTCCTGCCAGAGTTGGATGAAGGAGCCATCTGGCTGCGGGCACAATTGCCTTATAGTGTTTCCCTGGAACAGTCGGTCCAGACGGCACGCGCGGTGCGCAGGATCATTATGGATTTCCCCCAGGTGAAGACTATTGCCTCGCAGACCGGGCGGCCGGATGACGGCACCGACGTGACGGGTTTTTACAACAATGAATTTGACATTATTCTCTATCCCCAGGAAGAGTGGAATCCACATATCAGTAAAGACGAGCTCATCGACTCCATGCATCAGCGGCTGGCCGGTCTACCCGGGGTGGATCTCAATTTTTCCCAGCCGATAAGCGACAATATCGAAGAAGCCGTGTCGGGGGTGAAAGGTTCCATTTGCGTGAAAGTATTCGGCGACAGCCTGGACTATATGGAAGGAAAGGTAACGGAAGTCTATGATGTATTAAAGAATGTCCGGGGCATCGAAGATCTTGGCGTTATCAAGAATATCGGCCAGCCCGAGCTGGACATCGATCTCGATCAGCAACGAATGGCTTTATACGGTGTCGCTACGGCCGATGCCAATGCTGTCATCCAGATGGCCATTGGCGGTAAAGCCGCCTCTTCCTTGTATGAGGGTATCAAACAATTTGACATCCGGGTGCGCTATCCGGAAGCCTACCGGGCCACGGTGGACGATATCGGCAATTTGCTGGTGCCTTCGCAGAACGGTTCGAAGGTGCCCGTCCGCGAGATCGCAACCATCAAACAGAAAACGGGTCCCTGTCTGATATTCCGGGACGACAACGAACGGTATGCCGCATTGAAATTCTCTGTCCGGGCCCGGGATATGGGCAGCACCATTGCCGAGGCGCAGGCAAAGGTGGACAAGACAGTCAGCCTCAAAAAAGGATATAACATGGTATGGCAGGGCGATTTTGAAAACCAGCAACGCGCTACTTTGCGTCTGGAACAGGTGGTGCCTATCAGCCTGCTGCTCATCTTCCTCCTGTTATTCGTCATGTTCGGCAATCTGAAAGACGCGGGGCTGGTCTTTCTCAATGTTCCTTTTGCCATCGTGGGGGGTGTCATCGCCCTGCATCTGACAGGAACCAATTTCAGCATATCGGCCGGTATTGGTTTCATAGCGTTGTTTGGCATCTGTATCCAGGACGGGGTGTTGCTGATCACGGTCTTTAAGCACAATCTCGAGCACCTGCGAAATGAGACCAATACCCTGTATACGGCCATCAAGCTGGGGGTCAATTCCCGGATACGGCCGGTGATGATGACGGCCCTCATGGCGGCGATCGGGCTCTTTCCGGCGGCCATCTCTCATGGTATTGGCTCGGAGAGCAGCCGGCCCCTTGCCCGGGTGGTCATCGGAGGCATACTTTGCGCGATGATATTCTCCCTGCTGGTATTCCCGCTGATATTTGCGTGGGCGTACAGAAATGTGGACAGGAAACATCAGGGTGCGATCGAATAAAAATAGCGCCCGCCGGCCACTTATTTTTCCCTATTTTAGGGGCATGCAATTGAAAAAATATTGCCTGTCGTTCGGTTTGTTTTCCCTGGGCTTATCCCTTTCGGCACAGGATTTTTTTAAACAATCACCCAATTATAATCCGGGCCGTGTCAATGGCACTATCATAGCAGAAGCCGCCATTGGCACGGCCATCACCATCGGGCTTAATTTTCTCTGGTATAAAAAATTCAACCACGGTAAATTTCATTATTTCAACGACAATAACGAATGGCTGAATGTCGATAAAATAGGACATGCCACCACGGCATACAATATAGCCGCTATCCAGAACGATGTGTTACGTTGGGGCGGGGTCAGACCGGGAACATCCGCCCTTATCGGTACGGCAACGGCCCTGGGGTTCATGACAATGATAGAAATACTGGACGGGCACTCCGAAAAATGGGGGTTCTCCAAGGGAGACATGCTCGCCAATCTGGCAGGCTGTCTGTTGTTCGAGGGACAACAACTGATGTGGGGCGGGCAACGCATCAGTCTGAAATATTCCTATCATGGGACTATCTTCCCGTCCTATCATCCTGCTGAATTGGGCAGCAATCTTCCGCAACGAATGTTAAAAGACTATAATGGTCAAAGCTATTGGCTCTCTTTTAATATCGCTTCTTTTCTGCCTGCTGCCAGCAATTTCCCCCGATGGCTGAATATTTCTGCCGGATATGGCGCCGAAGGCATGATCGGCGCCGTAAAAAACCCAACGGAGATCAACGGCAGGCCCATACCGGATTTCCGGCGCTACCGCCAGTTTTATCTTTCCTTTGATACGGACCTGTATCGCGCAGATGGGCTATCTCCGTTGTCGACTACCCTGCTGAAAGTCAACCGGACGGTAAAGATGCCGGCCCCTGCGCTGGAATGGAATGAAGCGGATGGAATGAAATTTCATTTATTTTACTATTAATTTGTTAATCAGGGCAGTGAGTTAACTACCACTTAACTTTTCATTAACTTGCCGGCTATAATTTTGTTTGATGAATAAAGTGCTCAAAGGCATTCTGGCCTTTTCCCTAAAAAACAAATATTTCATCTTCTTTGCGACGCTGTTACTGGTCATTTACGGGGTCATCACCTTCAAGAATATGCCCATCGAGGCTTTTCCGGACGTCACCAATACGGAGATCACCGTCATCACCCAATGGCCCGGCCGAAGCGCAGAAGAGGTTGAGAAATTCGTTACCATACCCATTGAGCTCGCGATGAATCCGGTACAGCGGAAGACCAGTCTCCGCAGTACGAGTATTTTCGGATTGTCCGTGGTAAAACTGATCTTTGAAGACGATGTGCAGGACACCTATGCCCGTCAACAGGTGAATAATCTGTTACACAATGCCGATCTTCCGGAGAATGTCGATCCGGACGTGCAGCCCCCTACCGGTCCTACGGGTGAAGTATTCCGCTATACGTTGGAAAGCGATTTCCGGGATTCGCGCGAATTAAAGACGATGCAGGATTGGGTCGTGGACAGACAACTTCGTTCCGTACCGGGAGTTGCAGACGTCGTCAGTTTCGGCGGCATGGTCAAGACCTATGAGATCCAGGTGAGCCCGCAGGTGCTGAATAATCTCGGTATTACTCCACTGGACGTCTACAATGCCGTTAGTAAAAGCAATATCAACATCGGCGGTGACATCATCAAGAAGAATTCACAAGCCTATGTCGTACGGGGCATCGGCATATTGAACGATATCAACGAGATCAGGAATATCATCGTCGAAGACAACAACGGTATCCCGGTGCTCGTAAAAGACGTGGCGGATGTACAGATATCCAACAAACCCCGTCTTGGTGAGGTAGGCCGTACCGACGCCATCGATAGTGCCGGTAAGCCACGCCAGTATCACAACAATCCGGATGCCGTAGAAGGCATCGTGCTGATGCGGAAGGGAGAAAACCCCGACAGGATCATCAAAGGACTGAAGGCGGCAGTAGAAAAGCTGAATGACGGGATACTACCTGCAGACACTAAGATAAAACCTTTCTACAACCGGGAAGACCTCATCAAATACGCCACACATACAGTAATGCACAACCTGATAGAAGGCATTCTGCTGGTGACGCTGATCGTATCCCTGTTCATGTTCAACTGGCGTACGACCCTCATCGTATCCATCATCATTCCTTTGTCTTTGTTATTCGCCTTTATCTGTCTTAACTACATGCATATGTCGGCGAACTTATTGTCGCTGGGGGCGATAGACTTTGGGATCATCATCGACGGCGCCGTGGTGATGGTAGAAGGGCTTTTCGTCGTGTTAGACAGAAAGGCGCATGAAGTGGGGATGGAGCGTTTCAACCGGCTGTCCAAGCTGGGCATGATCCGCAAAAGAGGTGCAGAACTGGGCAAGGCCATTTTCTTTACCAAGCTGATCATCATCACTGCCCTGCTGCCTATCTTCTCCTTCCAGAAGGTAGAAGGTAAATTGTTCTCACCGCTGGCCTATACGCTTGGGTTCGCGTTGCTGGGTGCGCTGATCTTTACGCTGACGCTGGTGCCTGTGCTGGTGAATGTGCTGTTGCGCAAGAACGTAAAGGAAAAACACAATCCCATCGTACATTTCCTCACGGGCCTCATCATGGGCATTTTCCGGTTCAATTTCCGGAACAAACGGCTGAGCCTGATCGTCACGGCGGTGGGAATAGTCATAGGGCTGTATGCCTTTAAATTCCTGGGTTCCGAATTCCTGCCCGAGCTGAACGAAGGGTCCATCTGGGTGCGGGCTACCCTACCCTATAGCATCTCGCTCGATACGTCTATGGCCAAGGCGCAGCAGATGCGGGCGATAATGATCAAATTCCCGCAGGTACGCCGTATCATGTCGCAGACAGGCCGTCCGGATGACGGTACGGATGTGGCTGGCTTTTACAACAACGAATTCGGGGTACAGCTCTATCCCCAGGAAGAATGGGACCCGAAGATCACGAAGGAGGAACTCGTCGATACCATGACCAGGGCGCTTTCCGTCATTCCCGGCGCCAACCTCAACTTTTCCCAGCCCATCATGGACAATGTGGAAGAAGCCGTGTCCGGTGTAAAGGGTTCCATCTGTGTCAAGGTCTATGGCGACAGCCTGGACTATATGGAAGAACAGTCGGATAAAGTGGAAGGCGTGCTTAAACATATACAAGGCATCGAAGACCTCGGCGTTATCCGCAATATTGGTCAGCCCGAGCTGGACATCGATCTCAACCAGCAGAAAATGGCGCTTTATGGGGTACAGACCGCAGATGCCAATGCGGTGATCGAGATGGCCATCGGGGGTAAGGCTGTCACGCAGTTGTACGAGGGCATACGGAAGTTCGATATCCGGATACGTTTCCCCGAGCAGTTCCGCGCGACACAGGACGACATCGGCAACCTGCTGGTGCCGACCCAAACAGGCGCTAAAGTTCCCATTCGCGAGATCGCCACCATCACCCAGAAAACGGGCCCCTGCCTGATATTCCGGGACGACAACCGTCGTTATTCGGCCGTTAAGTTCTCCGTTCGCGGCAGGGATATGGGCAGCACCATTGCGGAAGCACAGCAGAAAGTAGACCAGGTGGTCAATCTCAAGAAAGGATATAGCATGGTCTGGCAGGGCGATTTCGAAAACCAGCAACGTGCTTCCAAACGGCTTAGCCAGGTAGTTCCCATTAGCTTATTGCTGATCTTCCTGTTGCTTTTCGTCATGTTTGGCAATCTGAAGGATGCCGGGCTGGTCTTTCTCAATGTACCCACTGCGGTAGTCGGCGGCATTGTGGCCCTGCTGATCACGGGCACCAACTTCAGTATTTCCGCGGGCATTGGTTTTATCGCGTTGTTCGGCATCTGTATCCTCGAAGGGGTATTGCTGATCACCGCCTTCAAGCATAACCTGGAAAAGATAAGACACAGCGAAAGCCCGTTATATACCTCCATCAAACTAGGGGTTAACGAGCTGATCCGGCCTGTCATGATGACGGCCCTGATGGCAACCATCGGTTTACTGCCCGCGGCCATCTCTACCGGTATCGGTTCGGAAAGCTCGAGGCCCCTGGCCCGCGTAGTCATCGGAGGGTTGATATTTGCGACGATATTCTCGCTACTGATATTCCCGCTGATATTCTTCCTTTCTTACCGGAAGGTGGATACGCTGCATCAGCAGGAAGGCTGAGACTGATAAAAGAGTGCGGATAAAATAAACGCGGCTTACGCCGCGTTTATTTATTTTTGACATATCTATGGACTCCAATTTGCTGTTTATTGCCGTTATTTTCGCCCTGCTGGTTGCAGGTGCGCTGATCTTTCTTTTTTTGAAACAACGTAAGGAATTAAAGCTGGCGCAGCAGGCCGCTCCCACGCATGAAGGCGGCGCGGCATCCCGTCAATTACAATTGCAGGCCTATGAGCGTCTCCTTCTGCTGACCGATCGTATAGCCCTGCCCAACCTCATTTCAAGGGTATATACTCCCGGTCTCGGCGCCCGGGACATGCAGTTATTGCTGATACAGAGTATCCGCCAGGAGTTTGAGCACAACGTCACGCAACAGATGTACGTAAGCCCAGAAGCCTGGGATGCAGTTCGTAATTTCAAGGACCAAAACCTCCTGATCATAAACCAGATAAGCAGCTTTCTGCCCGCAGAAGCCAGCGGCGCCGATCTCAACAAACACCTGCTGGACCTCCTCGTACAGAACCCACAGGCTTCCCTCCAGAATGTCGTTTCGGAAGCGCTGAGCTACGAAGCAAAGAAATTGATGTAGTTTTGCCGGGCCATTTGAAAAACTTTCGTATGCCCGAAAAAAAGATCACCACCGACAGTGGAATTGAAATAAAAGAAGTCTATACGGCGGCTGATGCGCGGCCGGCATCCAACGCGGCAGGTGCCGGCGAAGAGTTGCCTGGTGACTTCCCCTATACACGGGGTGTACAGCGTGACATGTATCGCGGCAAACTGTGGACGATGCGGCAATATGCCGGTTTCAGCACGGCGGAAGAAAGCAATGCCCGTTATCATTATTTGCTCCGGCAAGGTGTTATGGGGCTTAGTGTTGCTTTCGATCTGCCTACACAGATAGGTTATGACAGCGATCATCCCCTGGCCGAGGGAGAGGTGGGCAAAACAGGGGTTGCGATCGACTCCATCGAAGACATGCAAACCCTATTCAAGGGCATCCGGCTGGAAGAGGTCTCCACTTCCATGACCATCAACGCTACGGGCTATATCCTGCTGGCCTTTTATAGCGCCCTGGCAAAACAACAGGGCGCCGATCTGAAAAAGCTCAACGGCACCATCCAAAACGATATTTTAAAAGAATATGCGGCCCGCGGCACATATATTTACCCCCCCAAGCCATCCATGCGCATCATCACCGACATCTTCGAATGGTGCAGCAGGGAGCTGCCAAAATGGAATACCATCTCCATTTCGGGCTACCATATCCGCGAGGCCGGCAGTACGGCCGTCCAGGAGATAGCGTTTACGCTAAGCAACGGTAAGGCCTATGTGAAAGCGGCTATGGAAAAGGGATTGGACATCGACGTTTTTGGCAAACGGCTTTCATTTTTCTTCAACGCACATAACAATCTTTTCGAAGAGGTCGCCAAATTCCGCGCTGCCCGCCGGATGTGGGCCCGGATCATGAAAGACCTGGGCGCGACGGACCCCAGGGCTATGATGTTGCGTTTTCATACCCAGACGGGCGGCAGCACATTGACAGCGCAGCAGCCACATAACAACATCGCCCGGGTAACGGTACAGACACTGGCGGCGGTGTTGGGAGGCACGCAGTCGCTGCATACCAATGGATATGACGAAGCCCTGAGCCTGCCTACGGAGGAAGCAGCCCGCATCGCCCTGCGGACACAACAGATCGTCGCTTTTGAGAGCGGGGCTGCCGATACCGCCGATCCGCTCGCCGGCAGTTATTATGTAGAGGCCCTTACCCGGGAAGTGGAGGAAGCAGCCTGGGTGCTCATCCGGACCATCGACGACATGGGCGGCAGCGTCAGCGCTATCGAACAGGGCTTTATACAGGAAGAGATAGCCCGCAGCGCCTATGAATACCAACAGCGGGTCGAAAGAAAAGAACAGATCATCGTCGGTGTGAATAGCTTTCAGACTGCTGAGACCGGGTCTATCCCCGGATTCCGCATCGACGACAGCATCCGGCAGGTGCAGATAGAAAAACTCAATTCCCTGAAAAAACGACGCGACCCGGCCAGGGTGGATTCCATCCTTCAGGATCTCAATGATAAAGCCTCCGCCGGCGAGAACATTATGCCCGTCGTGGTCGAGGCGGTGGAGAACCTCTGTACTCTGGGAGAGATCGCGGATACCCTGCGGGAGATCTTTGGGGAGTATAAATAGATTTACGAACCTATTTTACACAGCAACAGCAATAACAGCAGGTCCTTCCTGGATATATTCAATAGCTGTTTGAGAGCGTCCAATGCCCGGTAGCTTAGCTTATATGCTCCCTTGACGGAGATATCCATCATTTCCGCGATCGCCTCATAGGAAAGTTCTTCGAAGTAACGCAGATAGATCACCTCTTTTTGTCTTGCAGTCAATTGGTCCAGCGCGGCTATCAATTGTTTTGCCTGGTGTCCGTATTGTTCCCGGCGAATGTATTCCGAATCAATCGTAAAATCCATCCGGAACTGTTCCTCTATTTGTTCGAGGGGCTTCTCCGACAGCGTACCCGCCAGATCGATAAGCCGGTGTTTCATCGAAGCCAGCAGGTAGTATTTTATATTGACGTTGGGACTGAGATTGCGGCGGCTGGTCCATAGCCTGATAAAAAGCTCCTGGATGCAATCCTTTACCTGATCTTCATTATCCAGTCTTCGCATCCCATATTCATATAGATTTTTGTAGTAAAGCGTGTAAATCGTTTCGAAGGATTGCTTATTGCCATCTAAAAATGTCTGCCACAAAGATGTATCATCAATTTTCAAGATGGTAAAGTGAGGTTTTGATAATGCCGTGAACCAAAAATACAAAAATTTAAAAAAAAGTTCATGTTGCGTGGGGTAAGATGGGTGATTTAGCTGTCTATACCTTTAGGGATCCCTAATGATGGAGAAGTATAATCACTATTCGGCAGAAGACTTCCTGGATGACGACGATTTTATCCGACATGTAAAATACCAGCGTCCGGAGGATGTCGGCCAATGGAACGACTGGTTGTCGTCTTCGCCTCCCAATGAGGAAGCGTACAAGGAGGCTTTTGTCTGTCTCAGCGCAATGTTGAGCGTGGTACGTATCGAGCCTGAACCCCAGGCCGGCCGGCAGTCGTGGCTGATTCTCGAAAGACAGATCGGCACGCTGGAAAGACAACGGCGGGGGCGGCGGCTGGTCCGGATGTTTGCTGCTGCAGCAGTAGCCTGTATCGGGCTGGTATTGGCGTCTTATTGGTATTACCAGGCCCAGGTGTCGGTAGTTACAGGATACGGCGAGCAGAGACAGGTAGTTCTGCCCGATCACAGTACTGTTACCCTGAATGCCAACTCCTCTCTCACCTGGTACAGGGCCTGGAACTGGCGGCACGGCAGGGAAGTATGGCTGACAGGAGAAGCCTTGTTCAAAGTGGAGCCCGGCGCGAGGGCGGGGGCCGCGGGCGGCAGCGGCAACCCGGCCGAACGTTTCACTGCCTATGCCGGAGACCTGTCGGTAGCCGTATTGGGTACAACGTTCAATATCAGGCAACGCCGGGGCAGGATCATGGTTTCGCTCCTCAGCGGGAAGATCAGCATAACCAACAGGAGCCGGCCGGGGCCGTCACTGATCCTTCAGCCGGGGGATGCGGCGAATTCCGACGGCACGGCGGTACAGGTCAGCCGTATCGTCCGTCTGACCAGCCAGCCCCAGGCCTGGGTGGATCATAAGATCATGGCGAGTGGCATGACCGTCCAGGACATCATCGATAACTACGAAGATATCTACGGTTATCATATCGTTCTTGGCAATCCGGCCCAGGCCGCCAAAAAGATCGACGGCACCCTCTCGCTCGAAACGGAGGATGGCGTAGTCAATATGCTGGCCAACATTTTAAATGCCTATATCCACCGGGAAGGCAAAACGATCTATTTAAGACCAAAATAATTAGCGCGTATCATTTCCAAAACAAACTGACAAATGAGATTAAGAACTTACTGGTTAAGGCTCTGCTTAGGCCTGCTGGTCCTTTCATTGACCCATGCCGGCATTACGATGGCACAAGATCTCCCTGCGGGGCAGGAGAAAAAGATACCCCTGCGGGAGGCGATCGATCGGATCGAAAAGAAATTCCACACCAAATTTGCGTATGAGCATGATCTGCTCAACGGCAAATACACAACAGCAAAGGCGCTGGAAGGGGCGACGGCGGAAGAGGTCCTGAAGAATATACTTTACCCCAACAATCTGCTGTTCCTTTATGTCAGCGAAAATGCCTATTCCATCGTGGCGCGGGATGCACGGTTCTTTCATGGCAATGAGGTCGTTCCCGGGCCAGCCGCGTCCAACATTGGGGCTACGTCTGCCGGATCGCCGCAAGGGCATGGGCTGAGAGGACAGGTCATCGATGAAAAGGGCACTGCGATGCCATTCGTGAATATCTGGGTTAAGGGTACCCGCCGGGGGACGCAGACAGGAGAAAGGGGTGAATTCACGCTGGCTGGTGTGTCTCCTGCCGACTCGCTCGTATTCAGCTTTGTTGGCTACCGCACCGAGACCATCGCCGCCGGCGGGCTACCAACGATCACGGTCCAGCTGTATGCAACCAATAAGGCGACCTTAGACGAGGTCACCGTCGTCAGCAACGGTCTGCAGCAGCTGCCCAAAGAACGTGCGACAGGCGCCTTTTCCACCATCAGCGGGAAGACGCTGGAGAAGCTGCCTTCTCCGAACGTTATCCAGCGGCTGGAAGGACAGATCCCTGGTGTCAAGATCAATATCATTTCGGGGGACAGGAGCTTTCTTTACACATCCGGCAACCAGCTGGGCATCTCTTCCGGTACGCATACTAACGCCCGGAACGACTATGGCATTACCATCCGCGGTACGGGTACGCTGATGGCGGAGACCTATCCGCTGGTGGTCGTGGACGGTGCTATCACGGACCTCGATATCTCAACCATAAACCCCGACGATATCGAGAATATCACTTTTCTCAAGGATGCTGCCGCTGCCTCTATCTGGGGTATCCGGGCTGCCAATGGCGTCATGGTCATTACTACGAAAAAAGGCCGCAGCAACCAGGCGCCGGTCATCAGTGTTTCGGCCAATTCATCAATCGCCGAAAGACCCAACCTCGGCTATCTCCGCCGGATGAATTCCGCACAGCAGATCGGTTACGAGACGGAGCTGGTCAAGAGGGGTTTTCTAAACGCGACCAATATCGATCCTGCATCCTACTATGCCGGCTATTATCCGAATGCGGGCGCCGTACTGGCATTACGACTCCAGGCCGGGGCCATCACTCAATCCGCCTACCAGGCATCGATCGACTCGCTCAGCGCTATCGATAATAGTTCGCAAATTCAGCGCTATCTTCTTCGCCCGGCCTCCAACCAGGAATACGATCTTTCCGTCAGCGGCGGGAACAATACGTCCAACTACTATTATTCAGCCAGCTACAGCAAGGAGGACGCCAATGCGAGAAGGACGCAGGGCCAGCGGCTGACCCTGACGATGAACAACAGCTGGAAGCTGTTCCGCGTCGCCACGCTGTCCACCAGTCTGCGGGGGTCGTTCTTCAGCTATGTCAATAACGGTTTTGGCGTCAACAACCTGTTCCCCGCCAATACCCCGAATGTCCTGATGCCCTATATGCAGCTGGCCGGCGCCAACGGCAAGGGTGTCTCCTATGACCGGCTCAATCCCGGCTTTGTCTCGACGCTGCCCGCGGCCTTCGTCAACTGGCAATACAATTACCTGGACGAGCTGGCGAATAACGACGACGTACAAAAAGACAACAACTATACGGCGATGGTCAACCTGAATATACCGATCTACAAGGGGCTCTCGGGTTCCGTGCAATACACCAACGAGCGGACCTACAGTACTCACCGCGCGTTCTACGATCCGCAGACCTTTTATTTCCGGAACACGGTCAATACATACACCGATCCCACGACCACGTCCACACAGAACGGCCTGGGCATTACCTCCGGCGGCATTTTGTCGCAGACCACAACGACCGTCAACAATTATGCGCTGCGCGGACAGCTGGCTTATGACCGGACGTTCGACCTCATCCACCAGATCAATGCCATCGCGGGTTCCGAGATCCGCCAGACACAGGTGGGACAGGGGACTTCAACGTTCTATGGCTACAATACCAGCACCGGATTCTCCGTTCCCGTGAGCTATCTTTCTTACGCCTATCCGACGGTGTATGGCTACAGCGGCTCGCTCGGCGGGTCGCCCGATCAGGCCGACCAGCGCAGGCGGTTCCTCTCCTATTTCGGGAATTTCGCCTATACGCTGATGGGAAAGTATACGCTTTCCGGCAGCGCGCGGTATGACGACTACAACAATTTCGGGCTGGACCGGAAATACCGCGCCACGCCCTTGTGGTCAGGCGGTCTGAAATGGGTGTTATCGAAGGAAACCTTCCTGAAAAAGGCCGTCTGGATCGACAACCTGGATCTGCGGGCAACCTATGGCGTCAACGGCAACATCGCGCTGACCACCTATCCCTTTACGGCGATCGCGCTGACCGATTATAATCCCCCGACCAATCTTCCGGCAGCCTCCATCACCAGCCTGGCAAACCCCGAGCTGCGCTGGGAAAAGACCTATGTCACCAATATCGCAACAGACTTTTCGCTCTTCAGCAGCCGGCTCAGCGGTTCGGTCGATGTATACCGCAAGAAGGGGAAGGACCTGCTATACAACTTCCCGATCAATACGGCCTATGCCGGGCAGATCGGCAACGGCTATCTGACGCGTAATGCGGCGACCATGACCGGAAAAGGCGTCGACGTCAGCCTGAATGTGCTGGTATTCGGCAATAAGAACTGGTCCTGGAATATGGGTGTCAGCTTCTCGTACAACGTCAATAAGATCACGGAAAACCGATTTGACACCAGCACCATCACGCCGTTTTATAGCTCCTATCTGCCGGGTTCGATCAGCTACATAAAAGGCTATGCGATGGACAAATTGCTGGTCTTCCGCAACGCCGGTCTCAACGCCAGCGGGCTCACCCGGATCTATAACCGGAATGGGGATACGGTCAGCGCAACGACGTCGTCCTGGTTCGCCGATCTGAAAAACGCCGGTCATACCATTGCGCCTTATTTCGGGAGCTGGAATACCACGCTCCGGTACAGACAGCTTTCGCTGTATGCGCTGCTGACCTACCAGTTCGGCGGGGTCTTCCTCAAGCCGAGCGTCAACAACTATATCACCAACTATTACCAGCCCAACTACAGCGTCTCCGGCGACATCGCCAAACGCTGGCAGCAGGCCGGGGATGAGAACAGCACGAAAGTGCCGGGACTGAACGGCACGGCTGCCCAGGTCAACTATAGTCTGTACCGTTACCAGTATTCGGATATCAATGTGTTGTCCTCCGACTATATCCGTCTGCGCGAAATAGCACTCAACTATGATTTCCCGCAGGCGCTGATCAGCAAGTGGCCTGTAAAGGGGGCAAACGTGGGCTTTGCGGTCCGGAATCTCGGTCTTCTCTGGAAGGCCAACAAGCAGGGCTTTGACCCCGACTTTACCAGCTATGCCAATGGCGGCTTTAGCCTGCCGGCATCCCGTTCGTATAACATGTCCGTAAAACTTAACTTCTAATTCAGCGATCATGAACTATAGAACCTATTTATTCTTTGCAGCCGTCGTCGTCCTGCTGTCAGCGGGCTGCAGGAAATACGTCGATATCAAGACCCAGGGCAGCCTGGTTCCCGGTGAATGGCAGAACTACCGTTACCTGCTCAACAACAGCTCCAGCTATGAAGTCAGCCCTTCCATCACCGACTATGCCGCCGACGACGTACAATACGTGGACGGGAGCCAGCAGCAGCGGGACATGGCCTCCAGCGACTACTACGGGTGGGCAGGCCGGTGCTATAGCTGGCAGCCCGTTATATACACGCTGACGGGTTTTTACTACCAGGATTATAATTGGGAGTCTCTTTACAATACCATCACCAATGCCAACGTGATCATTGAGGAGGTCCCTGCCGTCACCGATGCTACGGAAGACCAGAAGAACGAGCTCATTGCCGAGGCGCTGGTCCACCGGGGCGATGCGTATCTGGGGTTGGTCAACACCTATGCGAAGCCTTATAGCATCGCCTCTGCCGCGACGGACCTGGGTGTCCCGCTGGTGCTGAAGGAGACGACCACCCAGTCGCTGACGAGGAACAGCGTGGCGGAAGTATACCGACAGATCATCGCCGACCTGCGGGCATCGATACCGGCCCTGCCCGTTACGCAGGCTTATAACCAACTGCCGACATAGGCATCCGCCTATGGCGTTCTGGCGCGCTGTTTTCTGTACATGAACCAGTACGACAGCGCCAACCGCTATGCCGACAGCGCATTGTCCTACCGGAGCACCCTGAACGACCTGGGCGCGATCAGCGCGATCACCTACACGAACTATCCCCAGCGCGGGAGCGATCCGGAGATACTCCTGTCCAAGGTGGCGAACTACGGTATCTCCGCCTACTCGCCCACTGCGATGCGGCTCAGCGACACGCTGCTGTCGGTGCTGAAGCCTGCCGACCAGCGCTATGTCCTGTTCACGACTGACGCCTCTACCATCTCGTCTTTGTATACGGCAGCCGGAGGCCGGTTCTTCTATAAAGATCGCGTGCTCGGCGAAGGCCGCAACTCGGGTGTCAGCGTACCTGAAATGATGCTGATCAAGGCCGAGTACTATGCCCGTTCGGGGGATGCTGCGTCGGCGATAAGCTGGGTCAACAAGCTCCGCGTTAAAAGATTTACAGCCGCCAACTATGTTGCTCTTACCGCGGCCGATGCGAACGATGCGCTGGTGAAAGTCCTGCAGGAAAGGCAATGCGAGTTCTTCTGCCGTCTGCTGCGCTGGTGGGATATGCGCCGTCTCAAGTCTGAGGCCCGGTTCCAGCATACCGTCACTCGAATTTGGAGCGGTACTACCTATACGCTGGACCCCAACAGTAACAGGTATGTCTTTCCGATAGCCCCTTATAATATCAAATTAAATCCCGAGATACAGCAAAATCCATAGTACTCTTTTATGAACAGATATATTCCGATATTCCTGCTGGTCACCCTGGCGGTCTCCGCCAGGGCCCAGACAGGGCCGCTCCTTGCGACGGCTAAACATGCCCGGTATTTTGGTGTGACCATCAGCGGCGAACCCCTTACTGTCAGCTGGCGGCCCGACAGCGTTGTGAGCGGCGGGGCCGGCGTCGTGGTCTATGTATACGACACTCTTTACAATTGGCGGGTCTTACAATACCCGTTGACCCGATCGGGCGACACCGCGTGGACAGCCAGCATTCCTTTCCCGCGCGACGCAGGATTCATAGCCTATAAATTCCTGGCGGGCGGGCAGTCGGACAACAATAATGATTCGGGTTACTTTACGATGGTCGATCGCCGGGACGGCCGTCATATGCCGGGTGCAGAGGCGGGTTACGGGTTGTTGCGAAGCCCCGGTTACGGATATGGTGTGCCCGGCTATTTCAGGGCATTCACCATCAGCGACACCGCCACCTATATGTGGCTAAGCAACGAGATCCTGCGGAATCCCGGTGCCCGGATACCGCTCGTACTACCCTATCTGCAGGCCGAGCAAAAGTTCAAGCCCGAAAAGGCTCCGGCGGAGATGGACAGGGCCGTCCGCTATTTGCTGGGTCTGTCGAATGCCGGGGAAGAGGGACTACTCAGGGCCTGGCTGATCTGTAAGGACCTTTTGAAGGATAGTGGACGCGCCGATAGCATTCATCGGGCGATGCTGCTGGAATATCCTGCCGGTGCGGCGGCGCGGCTGGCGGCTTATCAGCGGGCGATCCGGGCGAAGACGATGGATGCGGGCTTTGCGCTGTCCCGGGCCTTTATCGACAGTTTTCCTTATCGGGAGTCGCAGGATAGGATTGACCGGCTGCTGAAGATCAGCTATTATTCTGTCTATCGCGCCGTCCTTTCCATTGCGCTGGCGACAAGGAGACCGGAGGTGGTTAACGAATTGATGCCGGGCATTCCTTTTGAGAATTTGCCGGAAGTGTATTACAAGGCGGTGGAGATACCGTATGACGATTGGAAAACGGAGGACGCGAAGGCGGCCTTCCCTCTTTCGGATGCGTTGTACCGGCGGATGCTGTATTATTACGATCACCAGCCGGCCAGTTTCTGGTACTATGCTCCGACTGAATGGAAGGACTATTGTGAGGGAATGTTTGCCAATTACTTCCGGCTGCATGCCCGCATCCTGATGGAGCTGGGGCGGGACAAGGAGGCGTTGACGCTGGCGCGGCGGGCGCGGCTGCATTATTCGTACAGTTCTTCCGATCTCAACCAGACGGAGGCGATATTGCTGGAAAGGGAAAAAGATCAGCGCACGCTGGACAGTCTGCTGAGCGCAAGCATTCGTGTCAACCAGGTGACGCCTTCGATGATTGCTATGATGAAACGATCGTATATCAGGGAGCATGGCAGCGAGGCCGGTTTCGACGCGTGGCTGGAGTCGCAGAAAGATGCAGGGACGAGGCAGCTGGAAAGGGAGGAGATCGAGCGAAGCAGGCTGGATATGCGGGCGCCCGATTTTGAGCTGGTGGATGCGGGCGGTCGGCGTGTGTCGCTGAAAAGCCTTCGGGGAAAGGTGGTGGTACTGGACTTCTGGGCCACGTGGTGTGCGCCGTGCAAGGCGGCGATGGCGGGGATGAACATGGCTGTGGGAAGATTTAAAGCCGATACGGGGGTCGTATTCCTTTTTATCGATACGCAGGAAAGGACGGCGGACTATAAAGAAAAGGGCAATGTCTTTTTAAAGGAAAAAGGTTATCTGTTCAGGGTATTGTACGATGAGGGGGATGGGATGTCAGCCGCGTATACGGCTTATGCGAAGGCGCTTCATACCTCCGGCATACCGATGAAGGCGGTGATCGATGCGGATGGTATACTGCGTTATCCCAGTATCGGCTACAAGGGCAGCCCCAGCGGTCTGGCAGACGAGATCGGGACCATGATCGAGCTGGCGCGGTCGGGGGGTGAGGCGAGGTCGGGGGGTGAGGCGCGGCAATCGTATCATTCGGATAGTGTCGTTTACTATTCGCAGGATAGTGTTCGCATCGGGGCTACGCTTACTTATCCGTTGGACAGGCCCGCGCGGACCGCTGTGATTCTCCTTTCCGGTACGGGTAAGCAGGACAGGGATGGCACGATGGCCGGTCACAAGCTGTTCGCCGTATTGGCCGACAGCCTGACCCGGCGGGGATTCGCCGTCTTACGCAGCGATGACAGGGGTGTTGGAGCTTCTACCGGTGATTATGACAAGGCTACGACAGTTGATTTTGCCAACGACGCATTGGCGGCTGTCGGTTATTTACGGGGACGCAGCGACCTGGAGTTCGAAAAGATCGGGCTGCTGGGACATAGTGAGGGCGGTATGGCCGCGGCTATGGCGGCCGGGAAGGATTCGCGGGTAGCCTTTGTCATCAGTCTTTCCTCTCCCGGCACGACAGGTCTGGAAGCCTTGTTGCTGCAGAACAAAACGCTGGTCCACCAGGCGGCCATCCCTGATGTCAACAAGTTACGCTTCGACTCCATCAATAATCTGCTGTTCCACCTGGTGTATGCACATGCGGGAGCGCCGGATCTGGAGCAGCGGATCCGGCAGGCATATGCAGGATGGAAGATATGGGATGATTCAGTGGTCAAAGCTCATGCGCTGGCCTATGGAGGTCATTTCTTTTTCCCGCTGGAAAGCTATATCAAACAAGCTACGGGCCCCTGGTACCAGGGCTTTATCACCTATGACCCGGCCCTTGTGCTGCCCCTCGTCAAAGTCCCTTACCTGGCCATCAATGGAGACAAGGATGTCATCTCTGACGGCGGGGTCAATCTGAAAGGAATTTCTTTGGAACTGGCGAAAGGGGGGAACCGGCACGTGACCACCTGGCTGGTCCCTGGCATCAATCATCTCTACCAGCACTGTCGCACCTGTCAGACTGATGAATATGCCCGGCTGCCCGAGACAATGGCGCCCGAGGTGCTGACCCGCATCGGCGACTGGATCGGCGGGTTGTAAAAGTATTAATATATAAACTGCCGGCTGGTCTTGATATCCGCTGTAGAAACGGTCAGTATATAGACGCCGTGGGGATAATTACCTAGAGCGATCTCCGTTGCCTGGTCCCCGGCGTGCCCGTTAAGGGTCTGGCGATAGAGCGCCTTTCCTTCCTGCGACCAGACATTTAGTTGATAGCTTCCTGGCTCACCAAGATGAACCACCGTCTTCACCATACTGCCTGACGCCGCTATAGTGCGAATAGTCGTTTCCGTGGTAGCCGCTGTTGGCGGGGCTACAACGGAGATAGCCGACCGGAGGGCCGCGCCGCCGGGTTCCGTCGCCAGTACGCGGTAATAAAGTTTGGCGGAGGAAGGGGCCGTTTTATCGGTGTACTGGTAAACGGAAGTTTCGGCAGTGGTGCTGGTCTGCTGATCGATCGCAGAGAAATTTGCTCCATCAGTAGACCGTTCGAGGGAAAACAGTGTACCGGCTGCAAAACCCTGGCTTTGCCATTGCAGGCTAACCATATTGGCGGTGGTCTTTGCCGTGAGATCGATCGACTGTTCAGCCAGGGTCCCGGCAATAGCCTGTCCCTGAATACTAATATCATCGTATACGAAGCGACTATTGCCACCGGAGTTGATGGTCATATTATAGCCATACAAACGGAAAGTGACGCCGGAGGTCAGCGACTGAAAAGCAGCGGGCAGCGTAGCCGTATAGGTAGCATAATTAAAGGTCATGCTGCCGGTGGCCAGGTCGGTGGTATACCCGTCGAGGCTGGAACGGAGGCTCCAGTTGTTGGGGCCGGAACCGGAAGGGGTACCTGTATTGCTGCGGCGGAGGATCATCGTCACCGTATTCAGCACCATATAATAACCGGCGTTCGGGTTTACCGAGAACTGCAGATAGGCATTCATATCGATGCCCCCTGCCGGCCAGCCGTCCTGGCCGTAATATTCCGTACTGGCATTAAAGGAGTTGCTGGGGATAGCAGAGCCGAGGGCAGCGGTGCCGGCCGTTAAGTTACTACCGTGAGCGGCGGAAAGTGTATTATTGAAATTCCAGTCACCGGCCGTCTGGGCATGGGCGCTGAGGACAAACAAGAGGCTAAGCAGGGTCAGGGTATTAATAGTTTTCATACATATAGGGTCTGTCGATAGGGATGCAATTGACCTGCCTGTTTTGTAGGGAATTGAATTCCAGGGAAATGGCGTTTATTAAGGGTTTCCTGCTATTCCCAGATAGGGAATTGGTTCCATTAAAGGGCCGGGCTGACGACCGGGTGTTATAAGGCCAATGTTAAGCCGGCACCGCTGGAGGAGGATTAAAAACGGGCGCTGATGTTATTGGCCTTGTCCAATTCCTGAGAGATATTCAGTAATAGCTGGCTGCTGGTTTGCAGCTTGACAACCAACTCTTCGGCCTTTTGCCACTGCATCTGTAGCTGGCTTTGCAATGCATCGATAGTCCGGTCTTTTTCTTCGAGCTGGTGCTGCGCGACAGCATATTGCTGTTGCAAATGCACGTCCGTTGGTCCACCTGAGGGGAGATCGAGCAGATCCTGGTATTTTTTTTCAGCCCGGGCCAGGGCATCTTTCAATTGCCCGATCCGTTGGTCGGCCATATCCCGGTATTGCTCGTATTTTTCCTTCATCCAGAGGATGCCGCGATACATGTTATCCTTATCCTGGGGGGAAAGATCCTGAGGGGGAAGATCCTGAGGGGGAAGATCCTGAGGGGGAAGATCCTGAGGGGGAAGATCCTGCCGGGTAGGATCCTGTCGGGTAAACGGTTTTTCCGTGTCGGTAACGCCTGCCGAAACCGCTGTGCCGACCGGTCCGGCCGGTACCGGCTCAGCTTTTGGGGATACGCTACCCTCCGCCAGAACAAGTCTGCGATTCATCGCAGCGATCAACACCGCCGGGTCTGCTGACAGATCGAGTCCTTCCATAGATAAGGTGATATTTTCGGCTGTCTTCTGCTTCCGCCGGTAATGCAGCCAGGTCGTCACCAGCATAGCAATGACCATCATTGGAACAGATATCCATAAAAGGATACGTAGGAATTGACCGAACTCATACAAATTGACGAGGAGTAAAGACATGATAAAGCGTTTAAGTAGAATTACTCCTAATATTGAAAATCAGTTGATTATGTTGCAAAAATGTGGTCTTATCCGACTTCTGCGGTGTAGGAAGGGAAGAAAATAAAGTGCAATATTCACGCCAAAAAAGCAATTATTTACCGATGGCTGAAATGCCCGATTGCCGCCTACATAAAACCAGGGGTCTGTGCCGGTTTTTAGCACAAATTTGGTGCTCCATTATCTATTAAACTTTTTTAATCATGAATGCCATTAAAAAATTGATCGCTTGCGTCACGTTATTGATCGCATTGTTTTCCGTCTCATCAACATTTGCCCAGGGGGGCGGTCGTATGATGGATACAGCTGCGATGCGGCAGCGCATGGAAGCCCGGATACAAAAAATGAAGGACGATCTGAAGCTGACGCCGGTACAGGCCGATTCCATGAAGGCCATTTATACGGATCAGCAGGGTAAAATGCGGGACATCTTTATGGATCAGTCTATGAGCCGGGAAGACAGAATGGCTAAGATGCAGCCGATCCGCGAAGCTTCCAACAAAAGGATCGAAGCAGTGCTTGGAGCCGACCTGTTCAAAAAATACCAGGATTGGGAACAAGCTAACCGGCCACAACGTGGCGGCGGGGGAAACTAAATAAAAAAGAGGCCGGCTCTGTATTAAAGCAGACGGCCTCCTTTTTTTATGCTTTTTTTTGTTCTTTCGCCCAGTTATCCCGCAGGGTTGTCGTGCGGTTAAAGACGAGTTTTTCTTCGGAGCTATCTTTGTCCAGATAGAAATACCCTTTCCGCAGGAACTGGTAATGTTCGGCGAATTTTGCTTCCTTCAATGCCGGTTCGGCATACACCGCGGGCAATATCTGCAAGGAATCCGGGTTGACATATTCCTTAAAATCCCCGTCTTCATTGGCCGGATCTTCTACCCGGAACAGCCGGTCATAAAGCCTCACCTCCGCCGTAATAGCGTGTTGTATACTGACCCAATGGATAGTAGCCTGCACTTTGATATTGGATAATGCCCCACCGCTTTTGCTATCGGGCAGATAGGAGCAGCGCAGTTCCGTGATCTTTCCCGCCGCGTCCTTTACTACTTCATCGCATTGGATGATATAAGCGCTCTTGAGCCTTACTTTCTGGCCCGGCGACAGACGGAAGAATTTTTTGGGCGGGTTCTCCATAAAATCCTCGCGTTCGATATAGAGTTCCCGGCTAAAAGGCAGCTGTCGTTGAGTAGTTTCCGGATCTTCCGGGTTGTCTTCGCTGGGAAGCCATTCTTCTTTCTGCTCGTAATTGGTGATAACGATCTTCAACGGATCGAAGACGACCATGCGCCGCAGTGCTATTTTATTGAGATGATCGCGTACACAGAATTCCAGCAGGGACACGTCGATGAGGTTGTCCCTTTTCTGCACGCCAATTTTTTCGGCAAAAAGCCGAATGCTTTCCGGCGTGTATCCGCGGCGGCGGAGACCGGATATCGTTGGCATCCGGGGATCGTCCCAGCTGGTCACATATCCTTCATTCACCAGCTGCAACAGCTTGCGTTTGCTCATCACCGTGTAACTGAGGTTCAGCCGCGCAAATTCATACTGACGGGAAGGGAATATCTCCAATTTCCCGATGAACCATTCGTATAACGGGCGATGGGGTACGAATTCCAGGGTGCAAACGGAATGTGTGATGTTTTCGATGGAATCGCTCTGGCCATGCGCAAAATCATACATCGGGTAGATGCACCAGGCATCCCCGGTGCGGTGATGATGGGCATGTTTGATCCGGTACATGATAGGGTCCCTGAGCAGCATGTTGGGCGAGCTCATGTCCACTTTAGCCCGTAGCACCTTTTCCCCATCCTTGTACTTGCCTGCGCGCATATCCCTGAACAATTGGAGGTTCTCTTCCACGCTGCGGCTGCGGTAAGGACTATCCTGGCCCGGCGTTGTTGGCGTACCTTTGAGTTGGGCGATCTGTTCCGACGTGCTGTCATCGACATAGGCAAACCCTTTTTGGATCAGCACTTCGGCAAACTTGTATAATTGTTCAAAATAGTCGGATGCATACAATTCGCTGGCCCATTCGAAACCCAGCCAGCGGATATCTTCCTTGATGCTTTCCACATATTCGGTGTCTTCCGTTATGGGGTTGGTATCGTCAAAGCGAAGGTTGGTCTTTCCACCATATTTCTGCGCCAGTCCGAAATTGAGAACAATGGATTTGGAGTGGCCGATATGGAGATAGCCATTCGGCTCGGGGGGAAAGCGGGTAAGGATATGTTTGTATTTTCCTGCCGCAAGGTCCTCTTCGACGATCTCTTCCAGGAAATTCAGGGACTTTTCTTCTTCTTTTTTAATCTCCGTCATAAATAACCTTTTGTTGTTTTCGCCATCCATATTGCCGGTGGCGCCAATTTGCGAATTTAACGGTTCTTGGGGAGGTAGCCAAAGGCTTAGCCTCTTTTGCCAAACAACAGGCTGCCGATGCGGACCATCGTACTTCCCTCTGTCACAGCCAGTTGGAAGTCACTGCTCATGCCCATGGAGAGTATGGCGGGGGCGCCCGGCGAGGAGGAGGATGCGTTCGGCAAGGGGGTGGCGCCCGGCGAAGGGAAATGTTTGTCGAATAACTGTTTCAGCAAACGGAATTCCGCGGTAATGATCGCCGGGTTGTCCGAAAAGGACGCCATTCCCATGAGTCCCCGGATACGTACATTCGCCCATTCGTCCGGTGCGGAAGAAACGGTTTCCAGCAGAGCGGCCAGTTCGGTCGCATCCAGGCCGAATTTGGTTTCTTCCGTGGCGATGAACACCTGCAGGAGGACGTCCACCACCCGTCCCGTTCTGGCAGCCTGTTTATTAATTTCCTTCAGCAGACGGAGGCTGTCGACGCCCTGGATCAAATGAACAAAAGAAATAATGTATTTTACTTTATTGGACTGCAGATGTCCGATAAAGTGCCAGTGGATATCCGGCGGTAGTTGGGGCTGTTTCTCCACCAGTTCCTGAACATAGTTCTCTCCGAAATCCCTTTGCCCTTCCGCATACAGGGCCAGGATGTCTTCGACGGGTTTTGTCTTTGAAACAGCCACCAGGCCGGCCTTGCCCCTGAGACTTGAAATTATATCCAAATATGTATCCTTGTTTATCGGCACGTTAAATAGGTTTAACGCGAAGATACCTACACGGATGGTAACCGCGATCTGGCTTTCCAGGGCAAATTGAATTAATTTTGCGGCCGGACAAAGTCCACTCACATAAGAGCATATGGCCCCCACAAACAGTCGCATAGTCCTTTTCCGTAAGTCTTTATTCCCGGCATTGATCTTCCTCTTTCCTTTATTCGGCATGGCCCAGAACAGATCTTCTCTCACAGGCAAGGTTATAGATGGCCGGACCAAACAGCCTATTCAAGCAGCAACGATACTTCTGCTGCTTAAGGATTCTTCTGTCGCGGCAGAAGTAGTCAGCAGGTCCGATGGGAGTTTTACCCTCAATGGTCTGCCGGAGACGGCTTCGAAACTTCAGATCAGCATTGTCGGCTATCAGCCTTTTTCCCAAACTATCGCGGGTGGTCATCGGGTGGCGGGTGTGCCGGTAAACGCGGGAGTCATCCCACTGAAGTCTTTGCCGGTGCAAATGCAGACGGTGACAGTCGTAGGATCCAGGAGCCTACTGAGAACGGAGATAGACAAAAAGGTCTTTAATGTCACCGGGAGCCTGGCCAGCAAGGGAGGAACAGCGCAGGATGCGCTACGCCAGGTGCCGACGTTAAGCGTCGACGCCGCCGGAAATATCAGCCTGCGCAACGGCGCTCCTACTATTCTCCTGGACGGCAAACGGACGCAGCTGACGCTCGACCAGATACCGTCGGACCAGATCCAGAGCATCGAGGTCATGCCCAATCCCCCGGCGAAATATGATGCCCAGGGCAATCATGGGATAGTCAACATCGTCCTGAAGAAGGACCGCAAGCCGGGCTTGAATGGCTCTGTCGCGGGCGTATGGAATACGCTGCATGAAACCTATGAGTTCCTTAATCTCAATGCCTATAAACATAAATGGAATTTCACGTTCAACTATATGGGACATGGGCACCGGAGTATCTCCAATACAACGACGACGCTGAGCGATCTCGCGGCAAAAACGACGACCGTTCAGCATGGTCATGCCGTCACTACCGGTCCTTTCCAGATGTTCAAGGCCGGCGCCGACTATTTCATGGATCCCCATAATTCATTTAGTCTTTCCGGGAATATCGGTTTTGGCCGTCATCCCTCCAGGGGTAGCCAGGCAACCGCTTACCAGGATGGCGCCGGGGCGATCGATTCCAGCGGACAAAGAAGCTCCTATGACGGCGACCAGTTTGTCTTTTCTCATTCCAATTTCGACTATTCGCATTCTTTTTCGAAAACAAATGAAAAGTGGACGGCCAGCGCCGCGCTGGAAACCTATCACGGCAACTACAATGGCAATTATACCATGCAGTATTTCGACAAGGGAGCTACGTCGCCTGGCGACCCTTACCGGCAGCAGTTCTCGGGATTTGCGGATGCCCGTAATCTCACCCTGCAAACCGACTATACCGATCCTCTCAAGGACGGCAACGCCAAACTGGAGACAGGTATAAAGACCACCCTGCACCACAATCACAGCTTTAACGACTTCCGGAATGCCGTCGGCCAAACTTATGTGCCGGATGCTTCGGCCAGCTACAACTATCGTTATACTGACAATACGTATGCGGCTTATGCCAGCTACGGCGATCATCATGGGAAGTTCAGCTATATGGCCGGTGTGCGTTTGGAGAAATACGATTACACCGGAAGTTTGCTGAACGACAACAGCGGGTTCGGTTTCCACCAGACCGGGCTTTATCCCAGTCTTTATCTCACCGAAAAAACCGGAGAGAACAGCGACCTTCATCTCAATTACTCCCGGCGGGTCAACAGGCCGCAGTGGTGGCAGATCACGCCGGAAACCAATTATTCCAACCCGCAGAATCCCCAGGTGGGCAACCCGCATATCAGGCCGGAGAACACCAACCTGGTAGAGCTGGCCTATAATAACCAGATGGGGGGCATCGGTTTGAACACTACGTTGTATGTGAAGAATACGCTTAGCCCGATGATGTCCTATAATATCCCTTTGTCAAGGGATACCCTGCTCACCACCTTTGAGAATGGGAACAGCCTCAACACGTATGGCGCCGAGATCGTATTTAAGCTGCCCGTGACGAAATGGTGGAATGCCACCAGCAATCTCAATTTTTTCGAGACGAGCATCAATGCCGATAATTTGTCGAATGGTTTGTCCAATTCCGGCTTCAGCTGGTTCGCCAAGCTAAATTCCGATATGAAGGTATTGAAATTGTACACTGTGCAGCTGACGGGCAACTACAATGCGGCAAATGTGGTCGCCCAGGGGAAGGTGCTCGCGGCCGGAGGAATGGATATCGCCATAAAAAGAGATTTCCTGAAGAACAATTCCGGTACGCTGGTGCTCAGCTTATCGGATGTTCTAAATACGCAGCAGACCCGTGTAAATACTTATTCACAGGGGCTCTTCTTCCAGGAGGCTGTAAATAAACCGCAGACCAGGGTGCTGAAGATCAACTTCACCTATACTTTTGGGAAAGATCTCAACGGCCAGCGGCACAGGGTTACTTCAGAATCGAACGGCTGATGACGATGCGCTGTACTTCGCTGGTGCCTTCATATATCTGCGTGATCTTGGCATCGCGCATCAGTCTTTCCACATGATATTCCTTTACAAAACCGTATCCGCCATGTACCTGTACGGCTTCTGTGGCTGTCCACATAGCGGTCTCAGAAGCAAATACCTTGGCCATAGAGGAACTTAGCGTGTAGTCCTGGTGCTGATCCTTGTCCCAGGCGGCACGGAAACAAAGCAGGCGGGCAGCTTCGACGCGGGTAGCCATATCAGCCAGTTTGAACTGGATGGCCTGGTGATGCATGATCTCTTTGCCAAAAGCTTTTCGTTCTTTGGAATAATTCAACGCCAGTTCATAGGCGCCACTGGCGATACCCAGGGCCTGGGAGGCAATGCCGATGCGGCCGCCAGCCAATACCTTCATGGCGAATGTAAAACCGAAACCGTCATCCCCGATGCGATTTTCCTTTGGCACTTTCACGTCATTGAACAATATGCTGTGCGTGTCGCTGCCGCGAATGCCAAGCTTGTTCTCTTTGGCTCCAACGACCACCCCGGGCCAGTTCTTTTCTACAATAAAGGCATTGATGCCGCGGCTACCTTTGGCGGCATCCGTCTGGGCTATAACGAGATAGACGGAGGCGGAATTCCCGTTGGTGATCCAGTTCTTGGTGCCGTTCAACAAGTAATGATCGCCTTTGTCTTCGGCCGTTGTCCGTTGCGAAGTAGCATCACTGCCGGCTTCGGGTTCGCTCAATAAAAAAGCCCCGATATAGAGTTCGCCATCTTTACGTCCCTGGGCAAGCGGGCTAAGGTATTTTTGTTTTTGGGTATCGGTGCCAAAGATGTCCAGTCCCCAGCATACCAGGCTGTTGTTAACGCTCATGCACACGCTGACGCTGGCGTCTATCTTGCTGATCTCTTCCATGGCAAGCACATAACTCACCGTGTCCATTCCCGAGCCGCCATAGGCCGGGTCTACCATCATGCCCATAAAACCCAGCTCCGCCAGCTTGAGGATCTGTTCTTTTGGAAATTTCTGGTGTTCATCCCTTTCTATTACGCCCGGCAAACATTCATTGCGGGCAAAGTCCCGGGCGGCCTTCCGGATCATCAAATGTTCTTCTGATAACTGAAAATGCATATGGGCAACCTTTTTTTGTTGCCCAAAAATATAGAAAGAAAGGTAGAAAAACTAACAAATGTTAGTTTGTAGTAGCCTTTTTTAGAAGGCCGAGGGGGGATTATCCGAAGATATCTTCGCTTTTTTTGTGGAGCAGTCCGATGACGGTCTTGAAGATAACGATGAAAAGGCCTGCTTCCTCTTCGGTAAAGTTGGTGCCTTCGCCTTCTTCCCCGCCTTCGCTGTAAATGGTGGCGGCAGCAAATTGTAAAAGGTCGGGCTGGCAGAAAGCGTCCATGATGGCCATGGCATCGGCCTCATCGAAACCATCGTTGAAGACTTCTTCCATTTCATCGAATTCGTCGTTGAACGCCTTTTCAAATTCAGGCTCGGAGATAGCGGGAATACCAGGGCTTAATTCCTTAAAGCTAAGCAGGATAACGGTCAACACATAAGCTACGTCTTCTCTTGCATCAGGTTCCTGCAACTCCCGGCTTTCTCCCAGTACGTATCCGACTACAGCCGGCTGTTCTTTGGCAAAGGCATCCCAAACCTTGCTGATCCGGTCCTCGTCCATTTGCTGTATCCGATCATTGATAAGGTCGATAGTTTGATCAGTGATTTGTAACATCCGCAATTTTTTCCAAACGTACGCTAAATTGTGCAGGTAGGCAAAAGTCCTGCGGATAGCTTATTTTCGGCAGGCCATTTGAAAAACCTAACTTGCAATTTATGTCAAGGAATTACTCCCACAAGGCAAAAATCCCCGTTTCCGTATCGTCCGAAGTAGGCCGTCTCCGCCGCGTCCTGGTGCATAGCCCGGACAGCGGGCTTGGCAAGGTCGTACCCTCGAAGGCACAGGACTGGCTCTTCGAGGACATCGTCCATCTCGATACCATCCGGCGGAAAGAATACGATTTCTATACCAAGATCCTATTGTATTTTCTCGATCCGGAAAAGATACGCGGCCGGCTTGCGGATGTCGATGATGAAAAGAATAAACGCGCTTTTTACAAACCCGGAGATACAGGCTTTTTCAAAAGCGACAAGGTCGTCGAACTGCAGTGGCTGCTCAGCGACATTCTCACCGACCACTCCATCAAGCACAAGCTGGTGGCATCTGTCTGTGCCATCGAAGCCTGTTCATACCACACCCAGCAGCAGTTGCAGCAACTGGCGCCGGTGCAGCTGGCCAAAACCTTTATCAGCGGTTCATCGGATGAAGAACAAATGCTTTTTGCCCCTATCCCTAACTTTATCTTCACCCGGGACATCGGCATCGTCATCAACAATTATGTTCTGCTGAACAAGCCGGCTAAAAAGGCTCGCACCCGGGAAGCGCTGCTCGCCAAATACATTTTCTTTAACCATCCTCTTTTTGAAGAGTACCAGGATAAGATCATCGAGTTGGCGGATACACATCATCATTTCCTCCTGCCACGGGAAGGCGACGACCGTAAAGTAACCCTGGAGGGAGGGGATGTAATGGTCGTATGTAAAGACCACCTGCTCATTGGCGTCAGCGAGCGGACTTCTGCAGAAGCTGCCTATCAGGCGATCAAAGTATTATTTGAAAAAAACGTGGTAAAGAAGATAACCATTATCCGCATTCCCAAGAAAAGGGACTACATGCATATCGATACCATCTTTACCCAGATACGACGGAATGTCTGGATACTGCTGGGAACTTTTTCCAAAAAGGCGATGAAACACGAAGACGACGACGAAGTGCAACGGATACTGGATAATAACAAAAAGGAAGATAAGTTAAAGATCATCCAGTTTCGGAAAAAGGATCCGGGCAACCCTGAATATTTTGACAACCTGGAGGACCTGCTTACCGATATCAGCAAGAACGACCTGGAATGTACCGACAAAGTAAAATTCATCTATTCCGGCAACAATGAGTTCCCTTTCGATGCGCGGGAACAGTGGACCGATTCCTGCAATCTGCTGGCGTTGAAAGAGGGCGTCGTGCTGAGTTACGATCGCAATGATAAAACAGTAGAAGCTTTTCGGGACAATGGGTTCGCCGTGGTACATGCGGATCATATCATACGCGACATGGAGGAAGGGCGTGTCGATGCGGATTCGATGGAGAATACGCTTATTTTAATGCCTTCGGCCGAGCTATCCAGGGCGCGGGGTGGTTTTCATTGCATGAGCATGCCACTGCATAGAGATGAACTATAAATAACGATATGCAAACGACTTCCCACCTATTGATGATCCGACCGGTGAATTTCAGCTTCAATGCTGAAACCGCCGTCAATAATGCTTTCCAGTCAGAGGCTACAGAAGGCGCGCAACGGCAGGCCTTGCAGGAATTTGAAGGATTTGTGGCGCTGCTGCGCAGCAATGGCGTCGACGTCACGGTGATCGATGACAGTCCCGATCCCTATACTCCGGATTCCATCTTTCCCAACAACTGGGTCTCTTTCCATGGAGACGGAACAGTCTGTCTCTATCCCATGTATGCGGTGAACCGCCGGCTGGAACGCAAGCCGGAGGTATTGGAACAACTTTCCCGTCGTTTTCGCATCCAGGCGACCCTGGACTTCAGCGGTTACGAGCAAGCCGGGCTCTTTCTCGAAGGAACGGGCAGCATGGTGCTCGACCGCGATGCGAAAATAGCTTATGCCTGTCTGTCTCCCCGGACGAACCGGCGAGTTCTGCTTGAGTTTTGCGAAAAGATGGGATATACCCCGGAAGTGTTCACAGCCGTAGATGGAATAGGTAGGGCTATCTATCATACAAATGTTATGATGTGTGTTGGCGATCGTTATGTTGTGGTCTGTCTGGATGCGGTACCCGACCCGGTAGAAAAAAAGAGTCTGGCGGCTACGATCGCTCAGACTGGCAAGACCACTATACCGATAAGTCTGGCACAGATGAACCAGTTTGCCGGCAATATGCTCCAGGTGCATAATGATAAGGGAGAGAAGCTGCTGGTGATGTCTACCCAGGCCTATGCCTCGCTCGAGCCGGCGCAGATGAGCCAGCTGACGTCATTCAATCGCATCCTCCACGCGCCGTTAACGACCATCGAGAGCAATGGCGGCGGGAGCGCCCGGTGTATGATGGCGGAGATCCATCTGGAGCCCGCTGGCCCTGGAGAAGGGTGAACCGTCGCTAGAAAAGCGTTAGCGGCGGCGGGGTGATCGTCAATTTCGGCGGCAGAAGACTCGTACCACATATAGCGTTAAAGCGCTCTACGGCAAGCCGGGCCAGGTCCGGCGCATACCATTCGTTGTGATTATGCACGATAAAATAGATATCCTGCATTCCTTTGTCCATCCATGATCTTATCCTGTGCGCCCAGGCTTCGATACGGGTAAGATCGGTAGGATGAAGGCTATTGCCGATCCACCGGATAAAGACCACCGGCGCCGTCAGCCGCATGTGTAATACGTCGCGTCTGCCGGCAGTATCGGTGATGACCGTGCCGATGTTCTGTTCCAATAATAATGCATAGATATCCTTCACTGCGGAGTCCAATGGCAGATGGGGCGTACCCGGCGGCGCAAACCAGTCTTTATGACGCAATTCCAGACAGAGTTGAAAATCACCGGGCAACTGGTGCAGATAGTCCGCCAGAATGGCCGCCCTGCCGGGGCCGAAACTTTCGGACAATTGCAGGAAGGATGTCCCCAGCCGATCTCCGAAAGCGGAAAGATGATCGATAAATACCTCCGTCTCCTGCTGAGCATTTTTCAGCTGCAAAGTATGGCTTATCGATTCGGGCATTTTGGGGCAAAACCGGAATCCATCACCGGCCAGCGATGCCCATCGGCCGATGACTGATTTGGGCTGAAGACTATAAAACAGCGTATTCAGCTCGATGCAATTGAACTGTTTGACATAGTGAGCCAAAAAATCTTTTTGCTTTGTCCCTTTTGGATATACTTTACCGACCCAGTCGGTACGCCCCCATTGCGTACACCCTACGTGAAGCCGGCCGGGCAAACGTTGCTGCGTACTCAATCGCTGCCAGAGATAATCGTTCTGCGGAGGGTCGGGCGGCAACGAAAAATTGATCCCTTCAATATCCGGCAGCTTACCAAATTCCATACAATGAGTTTATCATTTAGCTAAACATGAATAAAACAACAAGCTTGTGTAATTTGCACATTGTTTCAATTCAAATCCTTACTTTTGGGACTTCGATTGGCAGAAGATAGATATTTTTCAACAAATCACACAATTGGTTAAAGCTTTTTTAAACAAATCTTAGAACTGAACCCCAGATGGAAAATAAAGTCACTAAAATTGGCGTACTCACTTCCGGCGGCGATGCTCCGGGAATGAATGCGGCCATTCGTGCAGTGGTTCGTACCGGTATTTATAATGGATTAGAGGTGTTCGGCATCATGCGCGGTTATAGTGGAATGATCGAGAACGATATTGTCCCAATGCACTCCCGGAGTGTTGCTAATATCATCCAGCGTGGCGGAACCATTCTTAAAACCGCCCGTTGTAAAGAATTTTTTGAACATGAAGGCCGTAAAAAAGCTCATGCCAACCTGAAAAAACTAGGTATCAATGGGCTGGTGATCATCGGGGGAGACGGCTCTTTCCGGGGCGCCCACAAGCTCAGCGAAGAATTTGATATTCCCTGCATCGGTCTGCCCGGCACCATCGACAAAGATATTGCCGGCACTGATTTTACCATCGGTTTCGATACTGCGGTCAATACGGCTGTAGAGGCGATCGATAAGATACGGGACACGGCAGATGCCCACGACCGCTTATTCATTATAGAAGTGATGGGACGGGACGCAGGTTATATTGCCCTCCATAGCGGCATTGCCACCGGTGCGGAAAATATCCTGATCCCTGAAAGGAAAACAGATATTGAGGAGCTGGTCAGCGGCCTGCTGGAAAAGGAGAGGCGGAAAAAGCTCGTCAACATCATCGTCGTGGCGGAAGGAGACAGAGGCGCTGAAGACGTAGCCCAGATCATTAAAGAACGCGTGCCCGCGGCCGATACCCGTGTATGTGTACTGGGCCATATCCAGCGCGGCGGAGCCCCCAGTTGTATGGACAGGCTCATTGCCAGCCGGATGGGATATTCGGCCGTTGAAGCCCTTATCGAAGGGCGGCACAACGTTATGATCGGCATTGTCAATAATAAAATGCATTATACGCCGCTCGAAAAAGCCGTAAAAGCCAAACAAAAGATCAGCGAAGACTGGCTAAAAATCGTAAAAATATTAGCATCCTGAGGCCCTGGAAGGGCCTCGGCACTTTAAAAAAAAATCCACCGTCAATGTCAAAGAACTTATCGAAATACCTGTATCAGGATATGGACAAGGAAGCAGGTATCCAGCACACTTTTCACAAGACCAAGATCGTCGCCACAGTAGGACCCGCCTGCGACACTTACGATAAATTGCTCGACCTGGTGAAAGCCGGCGTCAACGTTTTCCGGCTCAATTTTTCGCATGGGGATCACGAAAGCAAGGCAAAGATCATTGAACATATCCGCAACATCAACGTGACGGAGCCCTATAATATCTCCATTCTTGGGGACTTGCAGGGGCCGAAATTACGGGTTGGCGACATCAAGGACGGAGCATTGCCCATCGCTCCCGGCGATATCCTGACGTTCACCTCCAAAGAAAAAGTAGTTGGCACAAAAGAAAAGATATATGTCTCTTATCCCAATCTGCATCATGATGTACAGGTGGGCAATAAGATACTGATCGATGACGGTAAGCTGGAAGTGGTGGTAGTCAATGTATCGCCGGAGGGCGACGTAAAGGTCGCCGTCACGTATGGCGGTACGCTGTTGCCCAAAAAAGGCGTCAACCTGCCCGATACAAAGATCTCCTTGCCGGCGCTCACCGAAAAAGACCTGGTCGACCTGGAATTCATCATCGAGCAAAAGCTGGACTGGGTTGCCTTATCCTTCGTCCGTAGGGTCGAAGACATCATCGATCTAAAGCGCCGGCTGGCCGAAAAGCATAGTCAGTCAAAGGTGATCGCCAAAATAGAAATGCCTTCGGCGCTGGACGACCTGCGTAATATCGTCCTCGAATCCGATGGTGTGATGGTCGCCCGCGGAGATCTGGGTGTCGAATTACCCGTTGAAAAAGTGCCCATGGCACAGCGGGAGATCATCCGCAAATGCATCCATCGCGCCAAACCCGTCATCGTCGCTACACAGATGATGGAAAGCATGATCGACCGGGTAAAACCCAACCGCAGCGAGATCACCGACGTAGCCAACGCCGTGCTGGAAGGCGCCGACGCGGTGATGCTGAGTGCCGAGACGGCTACCGGTCAACACCCTGCGCTGGTAGTGGAGACGATGCGTAAAATTATCCTGGAGGTTGAACGTACCGAATACCGGTACAATCGTGAAGAAGACCTGGTGCCACAACCCCACTCGCCTTCTTTCCTCAGTGACGCCATCTGCTACAATGCCTGTAAGCTGGCCAAGGATGCCAATGCAGATGCCCTGGTCGGCATGACGCAAAGCGGTTATACGGCCTTTATCCTATCCAGCTACCGGCCGAAGTCACCGTTGTATATTTTCTCAAAAGAAAAAAGTCTGATCAACCAGTTGAGCCTTAGCTGGGGTGTGCGGGCCTTCCATTATGCCGAAGAGGAAAGTGTGGATGATATCATCCACGACCAGCATGCTATTCTGAAAGAAAGGGGATTTGTGAAAAGCGGCGATGTAGTGGTAAATACCGGCAGCCTGCCAATCGCAGAACACCTGCCCACAAATATGCTGAAGATCACCAAGCTGCAATAATATATTTGTCTGCTAACAAGAGGCATCAGCTGCTCAATGCAACTAATGCCTCTTTTATTTTTTTGATCTCTTCTTCCCCGGCCTCTGTATAACACTGATCTTCTTTCATTGCTATATTGACATATTCCATGCCGCTGGCTTGTTTAAGACGTGCTGAGGTATGAAATTCGGCGGCGCCTGTCGCCTCTGCCAATGGGAGAATATTGGAAGAACGAACCCCCGAACCCGGCATTATAACAATACGGTCATCCGCCTCCCGCACCAGCTGGTCGATAAGAGGAGCTCCTTCCATAGCCGTAGGCCGCTGTCCGGACGTGAGGATGCGTTCACAACCCATATTGATGATATCTTCGAGTGCTTCAAAAGGATTTGCGGCCCAGTCAAAAGCCCGATGGAAAGTGACTCCCAGTGGATAGGCCGCCTCTACGAGACGGGAACAACGTTGTTTGTCTACCGATCCGTCCGTCAGAAGCATTCCGATGACGACGCCATTACAGCCCACTTGTTTGCAGTAATCGATATCCCGGAGCATGATGCGGAATTCTTCTTCCGTATACAGAAAGTCTCCGCCTCTTGGCCGGATAATAGGATAGAGGGAGATGTGCAGGTTTTCACGCGCCGTCCGGATGAGACCGGCGGAAGGAGTCGTACCGCCCTCTTCCGGGCTGGCGCAAAGTTCTATCCGGTCGGCGCCCGACCGTTGAGCGATGAGAGCCGAAGGTAAATTAAAGGCGCATATTTCGAGATGATAGTCCATTAGAAATAACTTTTTACCTCTACCATTTTTTCTTCCGTATTGCTCTTCAGCGCATAGCTAAACCCTTTCTGGATGGCATAGGCGCCGGTGTCTCCTTTTTTGTTCAGGGCGATGAAGGCGACCTGGATGTCTTTGGCCTTTTCTTTTTTAATGCGGACGATCCTTTCGACGACAGCTTTACAGGCCTGTTCCGGCGTCAGGCCCCGCCGCATGTATTCGACTACGCTGTGACTGCCGCAGATACGTATCACGTCTTCACCCTGACCCGTCGCCGTAACTGCGCCGACCTCGTTGTCGACGAACAGCCCCGCACCGATGATGGGCGAATCCCCCAGACGTCCCCGCATTTTAAAACCCATGCCGCTGGTAGTGCAGCTGCCGCTGAGATTGCCGGCAGCATCCATTGCCACCATGCCAATGGTGTCGTGGTTCCATTCGCCGTTGGGAAGACGTGCAGGGGCGGAAGGACCGTGCGAAGCGCTGTGACCATTGCCGGGCGGAGAGCTGCTCTTTGTATTTTCAATATTAATAATAGGTTTGTACTCTGACTTTTTCAGCCACTGTTCGTATGCTTTTTTTGCATCATCGGAAAGTTGCTGGGGTTCCAGCGGGAATCCTTCTGCTACGGCAAATTGCTGGGCGCCCACCCCTACCAGCATTACGTGCGGTGTTTTTTCCATCACGCGGCGGGCGACAGATATGGGATGTTTGATGCGTTCGAGAAAAGCGACGCTGCCACAGTTGTACTGATGGTCCATGATGCAGGCGTCGAGGGTGACAAAACCGTCACGATCGGGGTTGGCCCCCAGGCCTACGCAACAGTTGAGCGAAGATTCCGTCACTTTCACTCCGGCTTCTACGGCATCGAGTGCGGCACCGTTGCGGCCAAGCACTTCCCAGGCGCCTTTGTTGGCCGCCAGACCAGTGTCCCAGGTTGAGATAACGATAGGGTGACCCAGCGTCCCGGTTGCATCAGCAAGGGGCGAGCCGGTCTCGAGTGCAGATGCTTTTTTTGCAAAAAGCAATCCGAATGATCCGAGTACGGAAGAATGAAGGAATTTTCTACGAGAGGACATAACTAAATTGAAGTTTTGGTTTAATTTGGTTTCAGGAAACTTAAAATTAACGGATAAAATGAGAAAACTTCTTTTTTCACTGCTTTTTTCCGGTGGTCTCACCGGCTTTGCTCAGGGGACCAGCCAGGACAGCGCCTGGATCAGCAATAATTACTACAAGCTGGAACAGTATATTCCTATGCGGGACGGAGTAAAGCTATTCACAGCTGTTTATCTGCCGAAAGACACGACGGAGAAACATCCCATCCTGATGACACGTACACCGTATTCCTGTGCCCCCTACGGAGAGAAGAGGCGCAACTTCACGGCTGGCTATCTCCGTTATTATCTGCGGGAAGGATATATCATAGTCCTGCAGGATGTCCGCGGCCGGTGGATGAGCGAAGGTCAGTTTGAAGATGTAAGACCTTTCAATAAAGACAAAAAGTCAAATACCGACATTGATGAGGCCAGTGATACGTATGACGCTATCGACTGGATGGTAAAGAACCTGCCCTACAACAATGGCAAGGTAGGCGTATTTGGTATTTCCTATCCTGGATTTTATTCCACAATGGCAGCTGCCAGCGGTCATCCGGCTCTCAAAGCCGTCAGTCCGCAGGCTCCGGTGACAGACTGGTTCATGGGCGACGACTTCCATCACAACGGCGCCTTTTTCCAGATGGATGGCTGGGCCTTTTATGCCTCTTTTGGCAAACCCCGTCCCCACCCTACGACCATCGGGCCTTCCGGTTTCGACTATTATACAAAAGACAATTATAAATGGTATCTCGAGACAGGCGCGTTGAAAAATATCCTCAAACTGACGGGCGACTCTATCGCCTTCTGGAAAGAATTATATCAGCATCCCAATCTGGATGCCTGGTGGAAGGCCCGCAACGCACGCGTCGCCATGTATAATATAAAACCCGCGATGCTGGTAGTAGGCGGCAATTTCGATGCGGAAGATAATTATGGTGCGTGGAACCTGTTCAAGGCTATCCGCGCCCAGAGCCCTGGTACAAATAGTCATATCGTTATGGGCCCCTGGTATCATGGGCAGTGGGCTTCCAATGACGGTACCCACATGGGCAACGTGCAGTTCGGCTCCAACACTTCCTTCTGGTATCAAAACAACATCGAGATCCCCTTCTTTAATTATTATCTGAAAGGCAAGGGCGAGGAACCGAAACTGCCGGCAGCGACCATCTTCTTCAGCGGCGACAATGAATGGAAGGAGTTCCAGCAATGGCCGCCCGCAGCCAAACAGGATCAGCCCATCTATCTCCAGCCTGGCGGCGGGCTCGCCTGGGAAGCATCCACAAAAAAGAGCGATTTCAGCGAATACATCAGCGATCCGGCCCATCCTGTTCCGTATACGGAAGACGTCCATTTCTATCGTACGCGCGAGTATATGACCGATGATCAGCGTTTTGCCTCCCGTCGTCCCGATGTACTGACTTTCCAGACGCCGGAATTAAAAGAAGATCTGACCCTGGCGGGTAATGTCGTCGCCGACTTACAGGTGAGTCTCAGCGGCACCGATGCGGACTTCGTGGTAAAGATCATCGATGTATTTCCCGATAACTTCAGCTATGAGCCCGAGACGCAGGGTCCCATACGGGGACACGACCAGCCAAAGACCTACCCGATGGGCGGCTACCAGATGCTTGTGCATGGGGAGGTCATGAGAGGCCGTTTCCGCGAAAGCTTTGAAAAACCTGTTCCTTTCAAGCCAGGAAAGGTGGAAACGGTAAAATTCGCCGTGGCAGATGTAGCGCATACCTTTAAAAAGGGCCACCGGCTGATGATCCAGGTGCAAAGCAGCTGGTTCCCGCTGGTAGACCGAAACCCGCAGAAATTCGTGGACATCTATACGGCGGACGACAGCGATTTTATGAAAGAGACGATCCGTATATACCATGACAGCGAACATCCGTCGAAGATCATTTTGCCTGTATTAAAATAATAACATAGTATGAAACCTTGTCTGTTGATTGCCCTGCTGATTCCCCTTTGGTCCTGCAGCCAGGATCGCAAAGGGGCAGACCCCAACTTCGTAAAGAACAATTTTGACAAACAGGAGAGCTATATCCCCATGCGGGATGGAAAGCGATTGTATACGGCCATTTATGCGCCAAAAGACCATAGCCGGAAATGGCCTTTCCTGATGGTAAGGACGCCTTATTCGTCGGCTCCGTATGGAGACACGCTTTACCGCCAGTCCCTGGGTCCCAATTCAAGCCTGATGCTGGAAGAATACATTTTTGTCTACCAGGACGTGCGGGGCCGGTATATGAGCGAAGGGGATTTCCAGGAAATGACCCCGGCCAAAGAAAAAAAGACAGGAAAAGATACGGACGAGAGTTCGGACACCTGGGATACCATCGACTGGCTGTTAAAGAATGTGTCCAACAATAACGGGCGGGTTGGCATCTGGGGTATTTCCTATCCGGGATTCTATGCCTCTGCATCATTGCCGGATGCACATCCTGCCTTGAAGGCGGTCTCGCCGCAAGCGCCGGTGACCGATGAGTTCATCGGTGACGATGCCAACCACAACGGCGCCTTTTTCCTGCTGGACAATTTTGATTTTGACAATTTCTTCGACGTCAAACGTCCAAAGCCCGTGAAGGATTATGGCAGCTCTATTTTCAGAGCTACCGTCAATGACGCCTATAAATTCTTTTTGGAGTTAGGTCCGGTAAAGAATACCAATAAGCCGGAGTATTTCAATCACCAGGGAAAAATATGGGATGAATACCTGGGGCATTCCACTTATGATGCGTACTGGCGGGCCCGTAATATCCGGCCCCACCTGAAGAATATCAAGCCTGCGGTATTGGTCGTCGGCGGCTGGTTTGATGCGGAAGACATGTTCGGGGCCCTTCGCACCTATGAAGCCATCGAAAAACAATCGCCCGGTAATGACAACCATCTCATCATGGGTCCCTGGACCCATGGCGGCTGGGCAGGAAGGACCTGGAATAAATTTGGTCCGCTGGATTTTGGCATGAATGTCAACGAGCGTTATCATGAGATAGAGACGGCTTTTTTCGATCACTATCTGAAAGATTCGGCGGCAGCGCCCCTGGCCGAGGCGACGGTCTTCGAGACAGGGACCAATCAATGGAAACAATATCCCACATGGCCGCCAGCGGCCAGGCCTGTAAGATTCATCTTCCGGGAAAACAACCGGTTGTCTGCGCCGATGAGCAATGGCTTGCAGGTGGCCGCCGATGGGTTTGACGAATATGTCAGCGATCCGGCCAACCCCGTTCCTTATATTGACGGCGTCCATGGCGGACGCGATAATCTATATATCGTCACCGACCAGCGTTTTGCGGCACAACGACAGGATGTGCTGGTGTATCAGACCGAGCTGCTGAACGAGCCGCTCACCGTCACCGGCAGGTTGAAGGCCGATATCTTTTTGTCCTCTACGGGCACCGATGCCGACCTGGTGGTCAAATTGATCGATGTATTGCCCGGAAAAGAAGAAGGTATTGCTGTTCCGCAGGACCCCGCCGGTTACCAGCGTCTGGTCAGGGCGGATGTGTTCCGGTGTAAGTTCCGCAACAACTGGGAAACGCCGGAAGCGTTGGAGCCTGGAAAAGTGTCAGAGGTAAAATTCGACCTGAATGAGATCGCACACACCTTTAAAAAAGGACATCGTATCATGGTCCAGGTGCAAAGCAGCTGGTTTCCGCTGGTGGACCGCAATCCCCAGACCTTCGTGAATATTCCCACCGCCAGCGAATCGGATTTTAAAAAGGCGACCATACGCATTTATCATGATGCAATGCACCCCAGTGCAATAATCTTACCCGTGCTAGAAAAAAATTAAAAGTTTAGCGGGGGCTGTCATGCAGCCCCCGCCAACTTTGGCTTATATTCGGGGTATGAGCAACTACCCAAGACTTTTTGCTTTGCTGATCTTCCTATCAGCAAGTTCATTCCTTCAGGCACAACCAGCCTCCATTATCCCGCAGCCCGTCAGCACAAAATGGGGAAGCGGCCATTTTTCCATCAACGCAAACACCGTCATCATTGCGGACGGATCGGACAGATCTTCCGTCGACTTCTTCAACGGCTATCTCGAACGTATCTATGGCTTGCGTCTGCACGTGCAGCCCTCGGGCGTCTCGGGCATCCGTATAGGGACAAAGACATCGTCATCGCCGCACGACGGTCGTTATGTGCTGGAGGTGGAAGCCAACGGCATCACCATCACCGGCGACACCCATGAAGGGACTTTCTATGGGATGCAGACCCTTATTCAGCTGCTGCCTGTGAGCCCCTTCGCGGCAACGGCTGCAGGCCCGGTCATACATCCCGGAGAAGACGGCTTGTCTATCCCGGCTGTAAGCATCGAAGACTATCCCCGTTTTGGCTATCGCGGTCTGCACCTGGATGTCGGCCGTCATTTCTTCCCTGTTGATTTTGTCAAAAAGTATATCGACTACATCGCCTTGCATAAGATGAACTATTTCCACTGGCACCTGACGGAAGATCAGGGCTGGCGCATCGAGATCAAAAAATATCCCCGTCTGACAGAAATAGGTTCCTGCCGCAGCGGTACCATCATCGGTCATGCCCCTGGCACCGGTGATGACAGCACGGCTCATTGCGGTTATTATACACAGGAAGAGATCAAAGAAGTCATCAAATATGCAGCCGACCGGTATGTCACCATCATCCCCGAGATAGAACTCCCGGGGCATTCTTCCGCAGCGCTGACGGCCTATCCCTGGCTGGGTTGCACCGGCGGTCCTTACCATGTGCAGCATGGATTTGGCGTGTTCAAAGACGTTTATTGCGCCGGTAATGACAGCGTGTTCAATTTCCTCCAGGATGTCCTGGATGAAGTGATCGCCTTATTTCCGGCCCCTTATATCCACATCGGCGGCGATGAGTGTCCCAAAAACAGTTGGAAGGCCTGCTCCAAATGCCAGCAGCGTATGAAAACGCTGGGGCTGAAAAATGAGGAGCAGTTGCAAAGTTATTTTGTACAGCGGATAGAGAAATACATCAATTCGAAGGGGAGACAGATCATCGGCTGGGACGAAATACTCGAAGGCGGCATCGCACCTAATGCAACGATCATGAGCTGGCGTGGCGAAAAAGGCGGCATCGAAGCGGCCAAACAGCATCACGACGTGATCATGACACCGGGCGGTTATGTCTATTTCGATCATTCCCAGACACGCAATGACGATTCGCTCACCATCGGCGGTTATCTGCCATTGGAAACAGTCTATGCCTATGAGCCTATCCCGGCCGAGCTTTCCGCCGACGAAGCAAAATACGTCAAGGGCGCACAAGCCAATATCTGGACGGAATATATGAGCAATCCCGCCAAAGTGGAGTATATGTTGTTCCCGCGTCTTAGTGCGCTGTCGGAAGCTTTGTGGAGCCCGAAGGGAACACGCAACTGGACAGAATTCCAGCACCGGCTGGCCACGGAATACAAACGATATACGCTGTGGCATGCCAATAATTACCAGGTTTACTTCCAGCCGGCCGACACTCTCGTCCGGAACAAGCTGGCCCAATGGCAGGACTACAAGTTCGGGCTCATGATGCATTGGGGCACCTATAGCCAATGGGGAGTCGTAGAGAGTTGGAGCATCTGTCCGGAAGACGAAGGATGGACGGCACGGCGCGGGCCTTATGCCGCCAGCTATACGGGTTATGTCCAGGCTTATCAGAATTTGCAAAAGACTTTTAATCCCAGCCGCTTCGATCCCTCGAAATGGGCGGCGGCCGCAAAAGACGCCGGGATGAAATACGTAGTGTTCACGACAAAACACCACGACGGTTTCTGTATGTTCGATACCAAACAAACGGATTATAAGATCACGTCATCGGCTTGTCCTTTTTCCACCAATCCCCGGAGCAATGTCGCCAAAGAGGTCTTCGACGCTTTCCGAAAACAGGATTTTCTCATCGGCGCTTATTTTTCCAAACCCGACTGGCACACAGAAAACTATTGGTGGCCTTATTTTCCGCCAAAGGACCGCAATGTCAATTATGACCCGGCCCGTTATCCCGATCGCTGGAAGGCATTTAAAGATTATACCTACAATCAGATCGAAGAGTTGATGACGGGATATGGCCGCATGGACCTGCTCTGGCTGGATGGGGGTTGGGTAAGGCCGCTGTCCACCGTCAATCCGTCGATAGAATGGCAGCGGGGCATTCGTTATGACCAGGACATCGACATGCCGAAGATCGCCGCAATGGCCCGTAGCCATCAGCCCGGCCTCATCGTCGTCGACCGCAGCGTACCCGGGGAATACGAGAACTATACCACTCCCGAACAACAGGTGCCGGAACATCCGATGGATGATCCCTGGGAAACCTGCATGACGATGGGCAATTCCTGGAGTTATGTGCCGGGCGATCATTATAAATCCACCACCCAATTGGTTCAGCTGCTGGTCAAGATAGTCTCGCGCGGCGGTAATTTCCTGCTGAATGTCGGACCTTCTCCTGAAGGGGATCTTGCCGACACAGCCTATTTGCGTCTAAAGGAGATCGGCGCCTGGTTAAAGACCAATGGAGAAGGCATCTACAACAGCCATCCCATCCGGCCTTATTCTTCAGGGAATGTCTACCTCACCCAGTCGAAGGACAGTGCACATGTATATGCGTTTTTTCTGGGGCAAGGCAAGGATGTCGTCCTGCCTGCCGAGATCACGATCGACCGGTATACGCCTGCGCCAAAAAGCAAGATCACCCTGCTGGGTGTCAAAGGAAATTTGAAATGGAGACAGGAAGGTAAAAATATGGTGATCATTGTTCCCCCTGCTATGCAGGGCAAGCCGATAGGCGAGCATGCAGTAACCTTCAGGGTCAGCTAAACAAAGTCATCATAAGGACAAAAAAAAGACCGTCTTGATCAGGCGGTCTTTTTTTTAGCGATGAATGGTCAAGGCTTGTCCCACCAAACGTGGGAAGTCATTTTATCTCCATGGTCCAGGTCGGAGACGGCAGCGCCATAATTGGCTCCATTGGTCGACGCTTCCCCTTGTGGATAGGTAAACCGGCGCGGGATCGTACCATTCGTCACGTTGCCGGGATATACAACAGGTGTCAGCACTGGAAAACCGCTTCTCCGCCAGTTGGCAAAGGACTCGTTCTCATCCATGAAACTCGTCACCCAATATTGGCTGTTGATCTGTTGGAGGGCATTGGCAGCATCATAGGGGTTTGCCGCCAGGTAGGCCGTGATCGCGGCATCTGAGGGGCCTGCTCCGGCCTGGGTAAGCATTTGCATTGACTGGGTTACACCGGCAGCATAGTAAGCAGCAGCGGTGCCCGTCGTCACCCAGCCGCGCTGTGCAGCCTCAGCCAGCAGCAGCTGTGTTTCGCCGGAGGTGAGCAGGAAGGTAGGCGCATCCAGTCTCGAGAACGTATACCGGTTGACAACCGAATAATCGTTCTGACTGCCGGGGTAACCCGGTGCATGGGCCAGGTCGAAGGCATTGCCTGATCCCGGGGCATCATATCCATTGGGCTGTCCCAACTGAGTGGCCCAGGTCGTATCGCCTTTGTCAGTGCCATCGGAGGGGTCGGCACATACCGTGGCCAGATAGGTCAGCCGGGGATCAGATGTCCCTTTCAGGTAATTGACAAAGGTATTGCTCAGCCGGTAGGCGTTTGGATCGTTACCGATGAGGATAAGACCCGTGCCATTCGGAACGGGTGTGCCGGTGGTGGCTTCGTGATGCACGATCGCATTGTCGTCTATGCTGGTCATCACACCGCCTGCTGCGGCGGCCTGTGCCCATTTCTGGGCATTGGCGGCATCCGCCTTACTCATTCGCATGGCGATACGCAGCATTTCAGAATAGGCGAATTTCTTCCATTTAGCCACATCTCCGCCATACATCAGGTCGGCGCTACCGACCGAGTTGGTCTTCGAAGCGTCCAGTTTCGAAGCAGCGTCCGCCAGCTCGGTGAACATATTGGTATAGATGTCCTGTTGTTTGTCGTATTTGGGCGCCGTGATCCCTTTTATAAATCCCAGGCCGGCTTCGGTGTACGGGCAGTCGCCGTACATATCGGTCATCCGCTGGAACATGAATACCCTGAAGATCCGGGCGATCTGGTAGAAATTCGCCTGGGCCGTATCCTTCGCCGTATTACTTACTACTTCGACGATGTTAGTGATACTGTTGTTGTAGTTATCGTCCCAGTAGGCAGAGTTATAACCAGCATTATAGGTGTATTTATCCCCTGCCCAATACCCGGCGGTCGAAGACAGGTGCTGGATCATACAGGATGAATAGATAAGGTTATTACGCCAGTCCTCATAGCCATTCGCGTCGCTGTTGCCCGAAGCGATCAGCTGGGCGGCGGTGAAGAGGTAGTTATAATTGATATTGGCGGCGGTGATATGATTGGGATCCGTGTTGATATTCACGAAGTCCTTTTTGCAACTGCCGAGACCCGTGATCGCGGCGGCGGCAAGTATGGGTATAAATAGTTTATTTCTCATATTGATAACTTTGGTCGAATTAGAATTTGAAGTTTACGTTCACGCCCATGCTGCGGATGGCCGGATACCCCGACAATTCAAGTCCCTGGCCATTCGTATTGTTCAGGCTTGCCTCCGGATCGATATTGGGTACGTGTTTCATCAGTGTAGCCAGGTTGCGGCCTACTAACGCAACATTGATGCCTTTGACAAACGAGCCCTTCAAGATCTTTGCCGGCAGCGCGTAATTAAGCGTTATGCTGCGCAGTTTGATAAAGTTAGCATTGTACACGAATTCTTCGGCAATATGATCAGAACCGCCGGCTGAAATATCGGTAAAATATTTCTCTGCCGAAATGTTCACCGTATTGGGCCCACCCGCTTCGTTATTTCCCTTGGCAACCAATCCGCCTTCGCGGCCCTGTAAGGTGTTCTTATGCAATCCATCAGCATACAACAGCAAGTTGGTGCCGGAATAGATCTTGGCGCCATACTTGAAATCGAACAGGACGGACAGGGAGAATCCCTTGTAGTTCCAGGTGCTCCTTAATCCGCCGGTCTGTTTGTACACACCCGATCCAAGTGCAAGGACCGAATCGCTTTTCACCGGTTCGCCATCGCTGTTGAAAACACGTTGTCCTTTTGCATCGATCTTATAGCCCCAACCCATGATCTGTCCATAAGGCATTCCAACGACATTGCTGATGCTGACCTCATCGCCCCAGCGGGGGAAGGCTCCATCGATGGCAATGCTCCTGGCGCCACCAAGATATAAAACTTTACTATTGTTAAGCGCAAAGTTGAAAGACAGGTCCCAGCTGAAGTCACGGGTTCTGACAGGAGTTCCGGTGAGCAGAAGCTCAAAACCGCGGTTGCGGATCTCTCCGATGTTCTGAATGCTCTTATTATATCCGGAGGTAGGGCTGACCGTTACCTTCACGATATCATCGGTCGTATTCTTTTGATAGACCGCGGCATCGATGCCAAGACGGTTGTTCAGGAATTGCAGGTTGATACCAACTTCCTTTTCGGCGATCTTGACGGGTTTCAGCTTAGCATTGGGTATTTCATTGTTTCCCGCAACATATCCTACTGGCTGGCCATTGATAGTATATCCCTGCAAACCATAGGTAAGGGCATTTTTGTATGCCTCCGTACCATTCGATCCCCGGGCATAAGAAGCGCGTAATTTACCAAAGTTGATCCAGACAGGCAGCTTAAAGGCATCGGAGAATACAAAGCTGGCTGCCACGGAAGGATAGAGATAATGATCGGTATTGATGTTGAGCGTGGAGAACCAGTCATTACGTGCCGTAGCCGTCAGGAACAGGTAGTTATTAAACCCGATGTCCGCGCTGCCGTATACGGAATTAACCCGGTAGTGACTATAGTTGATGCCAAAAGGTTTGGTAGAGATATTGTTGGGGCTATAGAAACCGGCGATGACAAAGGGCCCTGCGGCGCCATTGCCAGATTGCGGCACCGCCCCTACCCCATAGGCCTGGTTGACATTGTCCTGGCGGTTGGCGCCTACATTGGCATTGAACGTAAATCTTTCGCCGAATTTCTTGCTTACTCCCACCATCGCATTGTAGTTCAATTCGTGATAATTCACTTCATACTGGGTGAGATTGCCGCCATGGATCCCGTCGCTACGGGTGTACTGGACACCGGAAGGCGTGATATTGGTGACGTCGAAGATATAGCCGTCACGGGTGACCTGTCCCTGTACGAACAGCCAGTCCAGGATATTATATTTTAAAGTAAGGTTGCCGGTGAGACGGTTTCTGTCCGTATGATTTTGATACTGATAGGCGATGTAATAAGGATTCTCAAAATAGTTATCTATGCCGGGCAGCCATTCGGTGCCGTCGGGATTGATCGTATGGTTCTTCATCCAGCGGATATCGAAAGAATTGGCAAGGTACAGCGGAGCGGCGATCACATTACCGGGTGCATCGGAGAAGGACGATCGGTTCTTCACCTGCTCGAAGATATAGTTGGCCGATAAGGTGAGCTGCAATTTGGGAGTGATATTATAGGAGGAATTGAAATTCACCGCCTGTTGTTTCATATTGGAATTGGGGACGACCGTACCCTGATAAAGGTTAGACAATCCCAGCCGGAAATGCCCTTTGTCATTTGAACCCGTCAGCGCTACCGAAGCCTGGTCGGTGAGACCGGTCTTGAAAAAGTTCTTAAAATTATCTTTGGCGGGACTGTAGGCATAACTATCGCCCAGGAAATTGACGGCTTGTGAACCGTCCAGTTTGGCGCCCCAGCTGGACTGCGGATTGGCGAGCGCGGCCGCGGCTGAGGTTGGTTTCACCCCAAGTGTTCCCTGTCCGTAGGTATATTGATATTCCCTGTTGTCGATGACAGAGTTGGCGGTAAAGTTGTTGTTCACTTCAACACCGATGCCCTTGTTTTTAGAGCCGGATTTGGTCGTGACGAGGATTGCGCCATTGCCACCGCGGTACCCATAAAGGGCGGAGGCCGCAACGCCTTTCAGCACCTGGATGCTTTCGATGTCATCCGGGTTGATATTCGAAAGGCCGTCGCCGAGATCGGCGCCACCCCATTGGCCGGAGTAGCCCTGGTTGCTGTTGTCGAAGGGAACCCCGTCGATGACATAGAGGGGTTGGTTGTTGCCGGTGAGCGAAGCATTACCCCGGATGATCACGCGGCTGCTGCCGGAGGGGCCGGTAGCATTGCCGGCGACGTTGACGCCGGCGACCTGCCCGGTAAGGGCGTTACCGATATTGATCTCCCGCGAACCGGTGAGCAGTGATCCATCCACTTCGGTAGTGGAATAACCGAGCGCCCGGGCCTGTTTTTTGATACCCAGCGCTGTTACCACTACTTCTGTCATCTGTAAGTTGGAGGATTCCAGATTCACGCTGAGAGAAGTTTCGGAGCCGATCCTCATTTCTCTGGTCCTGAAGCCTATTGCGGAAAAAACGAGCACATCTCCATTTTTTGCATTGATGCTGAACGCACCATTTGCATCAGTGGAAACGCCTCGGGTGCCGCCCCGGACCATGACAGTCACGCCTTCCAGCCTCTTGCCTGTAGCATCCGTTACCGTGCCCGTAACGGGGCCCTGCCGGATCGAAAAGTCTGTCCAAAGATCGGAATTGTTACCCGTGGAAGTATTCTCCGAACGGGCGGGAAGAAAACAAACCAATTGTATGCCCAGCAGACAGCCGAGCACACGATGGTGCATACGGGAATTTCTCATTTTGCAGCGTTTTGAGTTTTTAGAAGAATCTTATTAAGTCCTTTTTAGAAAGTACGATCCCTCTCTTCTAAGTGCCTGGACGAGGCCCCGCTGTAATGTGCAGTTTGTTATTTTTTTTAGAATTTCACGCCCAGATTGATCCCCCAGCTTCTGACGGCGGGATAACCGGAAAGTTCGAGCCCCTGTCCATTGGTATTGTTAAGTCCTGATTCAGGATCAATGTTCGGCGTATGTTTCATCAATATGGCGAGGTTACGGCCGACGAGTGACAGTTTACATTCTTTGATAAATTTTTTTATCAGCCGGGAGGAGGGAACACTATAACCCAGGGACATAGACCGGAGCTTGATGAAGCTGGCATCATATATAAATTCCTGGGCAATATGATCGGTCCCGCCGGCGGAGATATCCTGAAAATATTGCTGTGCAGGGACTGCAATTGTATTGGGATGCCCGTTCTCCAATACCCCCTTTCCTATGTATCCTCCCTCCCTGCCCTGGAGCGTATTTTGATGCAGGCCATAGAAATATAAAAGGAGATTCGTTCCGGAATAAACTTTGGCCCCGTATTTAAAATCGATCAAAAATGACAGGGAAAAATTGTCATAATGAAATTCATTGGTGAAGCCGCCGGTCTGTTTGTATTGGGCCGACCCGAGGGGCATCAGCCCTGTCTGTTCCGGTTCACCCGCAGGTGCGGGATTGGACCTGCCATCGCTAAAGATGATGTTCCCTTTGCCATCCCGTTTGTAACCAAAACCCATGATCTGCCCATAAGGTAAACCAACCACGTTGCTGACGCTGACCTCGCTGCCCCAGCGGGGATAAGCCCCGTCAATGACGATGCTATGAAGGTCGCCTATGTATAGAACGGTATTATTATTGACCGCCAGGTTAAAAGAGAAGTTCCATTTAAACTTCTGGGTCAGAATGGGGATCCCCGTCAGCGTCATTTCCAATCCCCTGTTACGGATCTTTCCCACATTCTCTATATCCTGGTTATACCCGGACGTCGGGCTTACTGTAACATGGACGATATCGTTGGTGGTCTGCCGGAGGTACCAGGTAAGATCCAGTCCGATGCGATCGTGGAGGAATTTAAGATATAGGCCCGCCTCTTTTTCTGCGATGCCCACTGGCCGGAGATAGGCGTCGGGTATCACGCCGTTGGTAGACACATATCCCACCTGCTGACCATTGACCGTATATCCTTGTAATCCGTAGGTAAGCATATTTTGGTAAGGCGACGTGCCATTGGACGAGGCGGCATAGGAAGCCCGCAATTTGCCCAGGCTGAACCAGGATGGCAGGCGAATGACATCCGAGAATACAAAACTGCCGGCTACGGAAGGATACAAATAGCTGTTGGTATGGATATTCAGCGTGGAGAACCAGTCGTTGCGCAGCGTCGTGGTGAGAAATAAATAGTTCCGCCAGTTGAGATCCGCGCTGCCAAAGATCGAATTCACCCGGTAGTGCCGGTAGAGATAGGTATAGGGTTTATTGGTGATATTGCTTTGGTCGTAGTAACCGGCGATGATAAAGGGACCGGCAGCGCGGTTGCTTGTGCCGGGTATGGCGCCGATGCCACTGATCTCATTGATATTGTCTTCCTGGTTGCCGCCAACGTTGGCGGTGAAGCTGAACCCCTCGCCGACCTTTTTCTTCGCGCCGATCATGAAGCTGCCGTTCAACTCATGAAAGTTAACGGTATACTGGGTAAGATTGCCGCCATGGACGCCATCGTTTCGGGTGTAAATAACGCCGGAAGGAGTTACCTGCGAGACGTTAAAAAGATATCCGTCTCTTGTCACCTGTCCCTGCAGATAGAGCCAATCGAGCAGATTATATTTCAGCGTCAGTCCGCCTGTGAGCCGGTTGCGGTCAGTCTTATTCTTATACTCATAAGCGATGTAATAGGGATTCTCAAAGTAAGGGTCGGTGACTCCCGGCAGCCATTCCGTTCCGTCGGGTCGTACCCGATGGCCCTTCATCCAGAGGATGTCGAACGTGTTGGCCAGATACAAAGGTGCGGATATGACATTTCCGGGATCATCGGACAGGGACGCCCTGTTATTCACGTGTTCGAAAACATAATCTCCTTTCAACTCCATTTGCAACCGGTTCGTAATAAAAAAGGTGGAATTAAAATTCAACCCCTGCTGCGACATAGAAGAATTAGGGATGACCGTGTTAAGGTGAAGATCGGAAACGCCCAGCCGAAAATGTCCTTTATTGTTGGCGCCCGTCAGCGCTATGGAGCTTTGGTTCGTCAGGCCGTTATTTAAGAAATTCCGGAAATTATCCCGGGCGGGAGAATAGGGGTATTGATTGCCCAGATAATTCATCGCTGCGGAGCCATCCATCCGGGCGCCCCAACTATAGTAAGGGGCGTTCATGGCCGATTGTGCCGTCAGGGGTTTTAATCCCATCAGCCCCTGTCCATATGCGTACTGGTAGTCACGTTGATCAATAGCCGAGTTAACCGTAAAATTATCATTCACCTGCACGCCGATGCCTTTTGTCTTCGAACCTGACTTCGTAGTGACCAGGATGGCGCCATTGCCGCCCCGGTAGCCATAGAGCGCCGAGGCTGCGACGCCTTTCAGGACGACGATGGACTCTATATCGTCCGGGTTGATATTGGAAAGGCCATCCCCCAGATCGGCTCCTCCCCACTGACCGGGAAAACCCTGGTTGGCATTATCGTAGGGCACTCCGTCGATGACATATAAAGGCTGGTTATTCCCGCTGAGAGAAGCGTTACCCCGGATGAGGACCCTGCTGGAGCCATAGGGACCGGTCGCGTTGGGCACGACATTGAGACCGGCGACCTGGCCGATAAGGGCATTGCCAAGATTGACTTCGCGGGATTGCGTAAAAAGTGAGCCGTCGAGTTCCGCGGTGGAATAACCCAGGGATTTTTCCTGTTTGCCGATGCCAAGCGCGGTAACCAGGACTTCTGTCATTGGCTGGTCCGAAGGCGAAAGGATCACCGATGTTTTGCCCGCCAGACCGGCTGGTATCTCTTTGTTGTTATAGCCGACAAAACTAAATATGAGTATGTTGTCTTTGCCTGCCCGGATGGAAAAATCCCCGCCAAGATCGGTATAAGTCCCCTTTCCCGTGCCTTTTACCGTAACGCTCACGCCTTGTAATACTTTTCCTTCCCCATCTGTCACTTTGCCATCGATGACGCCGGGAGAGGGATCTTCCAGCGGCGGGTCTGCCGGGTTCTCATCGGGATAGGGGGTTGCGGTAACGGGTTGCGGGCCGTTGTCCCGGTCGATCCTTTTTTTGCTGAGAATAACGAAGGTGCGGTCGTCTATCTTTTTAAAGCTGAGCCCCGTGTTGCGAAGCACCTGGGTAAGCATCCGCTCGATGCTGGCATTGGAAGACAGTACCGGTACATTTACGAGTGTTTTGCCTAACTGCTGCTGGGAAAAAAGAAAGTAGACGCCTTTTGTTTTGTTGAGTTCGACGAGTACTTCGAGAAGGGGCTTTTGAGCATTGGGTTGTGCAAAAGCCGTCGTCGTCAGTAAAACGCACAGAAAGCCTGCAAGCACGTACCACCGTAAGTAGCAGGACTTTCTCATGATGTGTCGTTTGGTTGTTATATATCGGGGGCGCTGACCCGCATTATTTCGAATGAGGGGCGTCGACCCGCATTATTTCGAATGCGCGCGGATGGTGACCCCGGAATCTTCCTTTTTCACATCGAAGTCCGATGTGGCTTCCAATGCCCGCAACAGGATATCCAGGTTCCCGTTGGGGATGATGCCAGAAACCGTACTGTCGGCGATGCCGTTGTCCGCCAGATTTACATCGACGCCGTACTGGTCCTTTATGATGCCGATGAGATCGCGGAGTGGTGTTTTATCCAGCACTAATTTCTGATCCTTCCAGGCCAGCACGCTGTCGGCGGCGGCCGGCCGCATCTTCAAATGGTCGCGGCCCCATTCCACAAAATCTCCGGGCGCCATTGACAACCCGGCATCATTTTGCCGTTGCAGGATAACACTACCTTCTCTTAATAAAACGTTGGTCCGGTTGGGACGGTTTACTACATTGAACCTTGTTCCGGTGACAATAATATCGAAATGATCGGTATGAACAATAAACCGGCTTTTTTCCGGTGTCCGGCGTACGTGAAAGAAGGCTTCGCCGTCGATCCAGACTTCCCGGTCAACCCCTTCCCGCCAGCTAGCCGAATAATGCAGGCGGCTGTTGGCATTCAGGGTCACTTCGGTTCCGTCCGGCAGCACCTGCCGGGTTATCTGACCATATGCCGTGGTCAATTGAGCCGCGGCCGGATGGGGGGTACGGAGGAGAAATATGCCCGCAGTCACCAGCAGTAAACAGGCGGCAGCGATCCAACGCCAGTTGCGGCGTTGGCGTACGACTCTTCCGGTGCCGGCGTTAATGGTCTTGTCATCTTCGATGGACCTTTCATCTTCGGTGGTCCTTTCATCTTCGGTGATCCGCCGCATCAATTTCTCTTCCGCCTTTTTCAACTGTCCTGACGGGATATTTTTTTCGGGGATATAAGTAGTATCGAATAATGCGATCGCAGCAGCGACCAGTTGTTGCCGGCTGGGATCGTCCGCCAGCCAGTCATCCCAGGCAGCATCGGTCTCCCGGCCCATTTTAAAGTGCCAGTCCAGGAAAGACTCCTCAGCCAAAAGGTCCTCAGGTTCGCGGTAATTATTTATCATAGAAAGACAAGAAACTCTAAGATAAGTATATATATAGGTAATTTTGTAATGTCCGGGGGTCTTAATTTTTCAAAAATTAAATCGGTTTAGAAAAAGAAATCTTTTTAGCAAACTGTTTAATTGCTTATTTTTCTGCAAGTTTCATCAAGGATCGATCATTGAATAACGCCAAAAAGGACATACTGCTGTGGGAATCCTTCCGTAAAGGAAACAAAGAGGCATTTGCAACCCTTTTCAGGGAACATTATGAAACCTTGTTCCGCTATGGCAACAAGCTCACTTCCGACATTGAGGTACTGGAAGACTGCATCCAGGAACTATTTATAGAAATATGGCAGGCCAGAACCGAAACACCGGTGTTCTCTGTGAAAGCCTACCTGATTAAATCCCTCAAATACAAGATATTAAAGTCATTTCGTCAAAAAAGTAAGGTATTGTCGCTGACAGCAGGCAACGACCATGTTTTCGAATGGAGTCATGAGACTTTTCTCATCGCGGAAGAGGTCAGCGCCGAAAAAAAACAGCGGATCAGTGCTGCCCTTCAACGGCTTTCCAACCGTCAGCGGGAGATCATTTATCTGAAATACTACCAAAACCTCAGCTACGAAGAGGTCAGTGAGATCATGAACATTAACTATCAGGTGGCGCGTAATCTTTTGTATCAGGCGATCAAATCCCTCAAAACACTGCTCGCGGGCACCCTGGAGTTGTTTTTGCTTTTTCTTTAGCAAGAATTACGCAAACGATTGATTACATTTTTTAAACTGTCGACACGGGTATTGGGTCGGAAGAAGGCTTCATTTTTTTTTCGCATAGAGAAATAGCCATTAATTTCGCCTCAGTTTTTAATATCACTTCAAAATATTCTGAATTATGAGCATGGTAGACTCATTCGAAAAAATTCCGGTTAAGATCTTTGGTTCATTGGAAGAAGGTTCGCGTTTTATTGGAAAGGAGATTGCGGCACTTATCCGTGAGAAAGACGCAAAGGGTGAAAAGACGGTGCTGGGTTTGGCGACAGGCTCCTCCCCCAAATCGCTGTATGCCGAATTGGCCCGGCTTCACCGTGAAGAGAAGCTGAGTTTTAAGAATGTAGTCACCTTCAATCTGGATGAGTATTATCCCATCGACAATGATGCGTTACAGAGTTACAACCGCTTTATGAAGGAGCAGTTGTTCAATAAGGTAGACATCGATCCGGCCAACTGTCATATTCCCAATGGCCAGTGGAAGAAAGAAGACATCAAACAACATTGCCTCGAATACGAGCAGATGATCGAGCAGGCAGGCGGCGTCGACCTGCAGATACTCGGCATCGGTAATAACGGGCATATCGGGTTTAACGAGCCGGGGTCCAGCATCTTTTCACAAACGCGACTCGTGCCGCTGGACAACTCCACCCGGATCGCCAATTCGCATGAATTCCAAAATATTTCGCATGTGCCACGGCTGGCGATCACCATGGGCATCAGCACCATCATGAAGGCCAAACGCATCATGCTGATGGCCTGGGGCCAGATCAAGGCGCCGGTGATACAGAAGGCAGTAGAAGGCAATGTCACCGAGCAGATACCGGCATCTCTTTTACAGCAGCACAACGACGTCACGTTTGTCACAGATGAGGTGGCAGCTTCCGAGTTGACGCGATTCAAATCCCCCTGGCTGACCGGTGAAATTATCTGGACGCCCCAGATGATCCGCAAGGCTGTGGTCAATATGGCCCTTAAACTGGAAAAACCCATTTTAAGTCTCACTAATGGCGACTACAATGACAATGGGTTGAGCGATCTGCTGGTAGAAAAGGGGGATGCTTATGAGATCAACCTGCAGGTCTTCTATATGATGCGGGACAGCATTACCGGCTGGCCTGGCGGCAAACCGAATGCCAACCTGCCTACGCATCCCGAACGCTCCGAACCATTTCCCAAACGTTCGCTGATCTTTTCTCCCCACCCTGATGACGATATTATCTCTATGGGCGGCACATTCATGCGGCTGCACGACCAGGGGCATGACGTCCATGTGGCATATCAGACCTCCGGGAATATTGCGGTGACAGATGAATTCGTCACCCGGTATCTGGACTTTGCCGTAGGTTTCGAAGAATTGTCCGGCATTGACAGCAAAAAATCATCCCAGATACTCCAGACGGCAACCGGTTATCTGAAAAATAAAAAGCCCAGCGACATTGATACTCCGGAGATCCGGGCCATTAAAGGTCTGATCCGCCGGGGCGAAGCCAAGGCCACCTGCCGGTATGTGGGAATAAAAGAGGCGAACATTCATTTCATGAACCTGCCTTTTTATGAAACAGGTACTATCGAGAAAAAGCCGATGGGTGAAGAGGACGTAAAACAGACCATGGAGTTACTGCGTCAGTTGAAGCCCCAGCAGATATTCTGCGCCGGAGACCTCGCCGACCCGCATGGTACGCATAAGGTATGTCTGGACATCATATTCGAGTCGATGCGCCGGCTGAAGGCTGCGGGAGACACCTGGTTGAAAGACTGCTGGCTTTGGTTGTATAAGGGCGCCTGGCAGGAATGGGATATCAGCGAGATCGAAATGGCGATCCCCATGAGTCCCGACCAGGTGTTGAAGAAAAGGTTTGGCATCTTTATCCACCAGTCACAGAAAGATATGGTTCCCTTCCAGGGCAGTGACAGCCGGGAATTCTGGCAGCGGGCGGAGGACAGGAATGCCAATACCGCGGGGCTATATGCGCAGCTGGGGTTGACCAAATATGCGGCTGTGGAAGCTTTCGTTCGGTGGCACTACTAAAGGTAACTCGCGGAGAGTGCAAGGCCACCGAACGAAAAAAATCATTGGCCCTGCGAGATGGCGTAGCCATCGGTACGGGGCAGCGACTCGCAGCGGAGCATGTAACCATGACCTTGGAACGTTTCTGCTCCGCTGCGGCTTTGCACGGCAAAGCCTAACCGGGGCTAAAATCTGCGTCGCTTCGCTCCGCCAACCTCCCTCCGGTCGGTTGTCCGGTCGGTTGTGCGTTTGTGTATTAAATTTGCGTTAATTAAGGATAATTGTATTTTTGTGGCTGTACCTATGGCACAGACTACGACCTTTATCACCTTAAAGCAGGAATGGCAGGGGGCCTGGCAATTGCCGGGTTTCCGCGGGAAAGTAATGACGGGTATGGCACTCATCATTACTATCCTTTCCATGTTCCCCATATTTTTCCAGGCTATCGAGCGCAGACATGGGATCGTGATGAATGATCCGCTGCTGCGGGTGTTGCAGCCGCACGATGTGTCCGTGCCTATGTTCATCATCATCTGGGCCATTACGTTATTGTCTGTATTCCGTGCGGCTCAGACCCCCCAGATGTTCCTGACCTTTTTATGGGCCTACATTTTTTTATCCCTGTTCCGGACACTCACGATCACGTTGATTCCGCTTGATCCGCCGCTGGGTCTGGTCAATCTGCGGGACCCGTTGAGCAATTTCTTTTATGGGGAGAAGTTCGTGACCAAGGACCTCTTTTTTTCGGGGCATACGTCCACTGTCTTTCTACTCTATCTCACCATACCGGGGAAAATGGACAAGAAGCTGGCATTGCTGGCAACCGCCTGCGTCGGGTCGCTACTGCTGGTACAGCATGTGCATTATACGCTGGATGTACTGGGTGGACTGCTCTTCTCCTGGGGATCTTATCAACTGGCGAAAAGAACGGTGGTGAAAGAGTTTGCGGACTACGCTATTTAAGTGCCGCGGTCGCTCCGCCGGGGCCTAAAAGGCCTCCCCTATCTGTAAATAAAATCCTGAGGATTTTCCTTTGGCGAACCCGTAGTCCAACCGCAAATTGAGTTTTTCCTGTCTGTTCAGCGCGACACGTAAGCCGCCTCCATAAGAGTATTTCAGACACTGCAGGTCGATATCCTTTAGTTCGGGCCCTACATTACCCATGCCGGCAAATCCAACCGCTCCTAAACGCCAGAACAAAGGCACCCGGTATTCCGCCTGGACGATGGCGGCATTTTTGTCCCGGAAACGGCCGGCATAGTACCCGCGTAAATTGCTGGCGCCCCCGATGTAGGCAAGACTGCGTAAGGGTGTAGGCCCGGTGTTAAAGCTGCCGAAAGCTTGCAGCGCCAGTACCTGGCCATGATAGATATGAATGAAACGGCGGGCGTCGAGAACGTAATTAGTGTATTGATAATCAGACCCTAATAGCGGGGCAAAGTGGTCGAAATAAAATTGGAGCATTACCCCCCGGTCGGGTGAAAAGGCGTTATTGCGGGTATCATAGGTCAGGCTGAGTCCTAAACCGGAAATGTGATAGCCGTTCCGGCCCATAACATTTTCCTTATCAAATAATCTTCCTCTCGCATATTCCACCTCGAAAACGCGTTGATACTCATAAACCATTCCCAAAAAAAGATTGCGGCTGACGAGTATTTGCGGATGCAGGTAAATATAATACTGCTTATATTTATAAGATTCCTTGCTACTGTCCGGGGTGCGTTTGCCGAGGCCCCAGAAATTGTCCGGGAATGAGCTGTATGAGATCTGTTCGTTGAAAATAAACCGTTCGCCGGGGAAGTAAATGGAACCATTTATTGCCATTACAAACTGACGACGGGTTGTATATAGTGCCAGGGCCTGTGCGTTTGAAGTGCGTGTAGTCGTGTCGCGGCTTATGAGGTGAAAAGTAGAGGCGCTGGCAAGACCAAAAGACCATCCTGTTTCTATGGATCGGGCAATGATTGGGAGAACAAGAACATGCCGTATATTTGCCGGACTTTTTATCGGCAGCGGCAGCTTTTCGACAGGGACTGTCTTAAGGCTGTCATTTTGGGCTTTACCGCCCAGGGACATAAAAATAAGGCAACAAAGCCCAAGAAAATAGATAAATTGTATTTTTCTGAACGAATTAACAGGCAATGTTGTATTATATTTATTAATGTTTGTTGATAAAAGGAGGCAAATTAACGTTGAAAAATCTAATTTTCTTACATTTGATGATTAATGAAGATTTCACAATTTGTTAAAATTCAATTAACCCAATATTTTAAAGCTCTGGAGCTGGAAAGGGATGACCCTTCCTTTTCTTAAATAAAGCTAGCATTTATGAAAAAATTCGAATGCCCCGATTTTGTCCTGGGAGAAAAGATAACGGAAGAACAATTTAACTTTTTCGACAAGTACGGCGTGATCATATTTAGGAATTTTCTGAATTCGGAGACCGTTCAATTATTCATATCTGAGCTGAACAGGATTGAGAAGCAATGGTTGGATGAAGGCCGCGAGAAGATCAACGGGATCCCGTTGAAATTTGGGAAGGATCAGAATGGCCACAAGATGATCCAGCGGATGTGTTTTCTTTCCTTGTATAGCGATCCCCTGCATAAGTTACTGCAGGATCCCCGCGTTCAGGCGCTGGTTGGGTTATTGGCTCCATATGAAGGACGTATCAGTGAGAATGAGAAGGATGGTTTGATCCTGAATCACTATGTCCGGATGCCGGAAAGCAATTTTACACAGATGGGCTGGCATACCGACAGTCCCCGTGACCTGTTCCTTGGCCAGAAGATCATGCCGATGTTGAATGTAGGCGTCCATCTGGATGACACTCCGTTTGAGAATGGCGGTCTGCGCGTTTTACCGGGCACCCATAAACAGGGCATCCTCCGGTTGTTATTTGGAAAGAAATATTTCATCGATAATAATCCTGATCGCCGGGAGATTGGTTTCGACCTCTCTGCGGGAGATCTCACCGTTCATGATGGACGTATCTGGCATCGTGCGCAGCAGTCCCCCCTCTATGGTGAGGCGAGCCGTCGCCGCGTGATGTATGTGCCCATTATCACCGGCAAGTATATGCCGAAGGATCAGAACAGTAAAACGCCGTTCTACCATCGGTTGGCGGCAAAGGTTCAAAACTGACACTATATAAGACATTCCAAAGAAAAAGGCCGCCTCACCGCGGTCTTTTTCTTTATCTTCTTTGTTTATCTTCGCCACATGGAATATGCACTCATCACCGGCGCCAGCAAAGGCATAGGTAAAGCCATCGCCAGTGAGCTGGCGTCAAAAGGTTTTAATATCTTACTGGTTGCGCGTTCGGGGCAACTGTTGGAACAAGTAAGCGCCGAGATCACATCGCGTTACAGGGTAAAGGCGGATTGGCTGGCATTGGATCTTTCACATGCCGACGCCCCGCAAAATGTCTATGACTGGTGCCGTGCCAAAGGATATACGGTACAAGCTCTCGTCAACAATGCCGGGTATGGTCTCAGTGGTCCTTTCGAAAAATATTCCCTCGAAGAACACTGGAATATGATGCAACTGAATATGCAGACGCTGGTGGGCCTCGTGCGGCTTTTTCTACCGGATATGCGCGGTCAGAAACGCGCTTATATCCTGAACATCGCCAGTTCGGCCGCTTACCAGGCGGTGCCAAAACTGAGCCTCTATGCTGCTACCAAGGCCTTTGTACTGGCCTTTAGCCGGGGAATGCACCAGGAGTTACGTTCGACGGGCGTGTCCGTCACCTGCGTAAGCCCGGGCGCCACCGACACCGATTTCCCCAACCGCGCCCAATTGGGCGAAAAGGGCATGAAAGCCGCCGAGAAATTCAACATGGCGCCGGCGGCCGTCGCGGCCCTTGCCGTAAAAGGAATGCTGGCCCGCAAGCCCGAAGTGATCACCGGCTTTATCAACAAACTCGGCGCGGCCATGGCCTGGTTGCTGCCTAAGTCCGTGGTGGAGAAGACCGCGATGAAAATTTATGAGTAGGGATTTTTTCCGTTTCGGATTTTGTACTATATTTGCAGCCCCTTAGGGGGCAGTCAATATGTCACCAAGGCTCCGTAGCTCAACTGAATAGAGCATCTGACTACGGATCAGAAGGTTTCAGGTTTGAATCCTGACGGAGTCACCAAACAGGACAAAGGCGAATTTTCTTCCCTTTGTCCTGTTTTATTTTCGGCTAAACCCGCGCCCATGGCGCTTATCAAGTGGATGGCTGCATTTTTCGGGAAATCCAAACAATATAAAAACAGGTTTGATGCTAACCTCTTAGGATTCAAACCAATGCAAATGCTTATGTAGCTCAATTCAACAACCGATACTCATTCGGCGTCATCCCCACCCGCTGCTTGAACAGCCTTGTAAAATGCTGCGGATATTTAAACCCCAGCTCATACGCAATCTGGCTAACCGATTTTCCCTGGTCGAATATCCTTTCCTTCGCCATATCGATCACCTTCGACTGAATATACTCATGTGCCGTCTTTCCGGTCTCCTTTCGTATCAGATCGCCAAAATAGCTCGGCGATAAATTCAATTCCTGGGCGCAATAGGCGACGGACGGCAGCCCCAGCGTTTGCGACTTATCCGACTGATAATACCCGTTTAGCAGCGTTTCAAATTTCTCCAATATGCCCCTATGAACAGTATCCCTGGTAATAAACTGGCGATCGTAAAAGCGGCCGCAATAATTCAGGAAAAGCTCGATATTGGAAATGATCAATTGCTTGCTATGTTTGTCAATCGCGTGCTCTAATTCATACTCGATCTTCGAGAAAGACTCCAGGACGATCTTCCTTTCCCGTTCTGACAGGTGCAGCGCTTCATTGGATTGATAGCTGAAAAAAGAATAATCCTGGATATGTTTCCCCAGCGCCGTGCCGTGTATAAAATCGGAATGGAATACTAATCCATGGCCCTTTGGTTGATACGTTTCCCCGTTGCTGTTCACACCGGCGACTTGTCCCGGAGCCAGAAAAACCAACGTGCCTTCCTGGTAATCATAGTTATGCCGGCCGTACACCATATCACCGCATTTTACATCCTTCAGGAATATCGTATAAAAACCAAAGTACATCTTCGACCCCTGGCGCGGGGCAGCCTTAGAAAAATCGATCACGCTGACCAGCGGGTGCAAGGTCTCGTTATTGTTGAAGGCATTGTAATCCGTGATCGTCTCGAATCGCAGCATCTTTTCCATATTACCATCATTTTGACTACCTGAAATTACCAAATATCCGCGTAACCCCTGCTACCACGCCCTCGAATCAGCAATAATGGTAGGCAAATCCGGTATCTATATACAAGTCAGGCCATCCCTTAGCACGAGCTTTGTAGGATCAAATTAAATAACGATGCAAACAGTAAAATTAAATAACGGAGTCGAAATGCCCATCCTGGGATTTGGCGTCTTCCAGGTGAAAGACCTGGCCGAATGCGAAAGAAGCGTCATTGATGCCATCGCCACCGGATACCGGTTAATTGACACAGCCGAATCCTATATGAACGAAGAGGCAGTCGGCAAGGGAATCAAAGAAAGCGGTGTGTCCAGACAGGATTTGTTTATCACCTCCAAAGTCTTTATAAAATCCAACGGATACGAGGGAGCAAAAAAAGCCTTCGAGCAATCTCTTAAAAAGCTCCAGCTGGACTACATTGACCTTTACCTCATCCATCAGCCGTTTGGAGACGTATATGGCGAATGGCGCGCCTTGCAGGAATTTTATAAAGAAGGAAGGATCAGGGCCATCGGCGTAAGCAACTTTCAGCCCGACCGGCTAATGGATCTTATGATCCACAACGAAGTTGTACCGGCTGTCAACCAGATCGAGACCCATCCATTCAACCAGCAGATCGACGCCCACAAATTTCTACAGGACAATAACGTCCAGCAGGAGGCTTGGGCGCCATTCGCCGAAGGAAAGAACGACATTTTTCACAACCAGGTCTTAGCAGCCATCGCCAAAAAATACAACAAGTCCATCGCCCAGGTTATCCTGCGCTGGCTCACGCAAAGGGACGTCATTGCTATTTCAAAATCGGTGAAGAAGGAGCGGATGGCAGAAAACATCTACGTGCTCGACTTTACGTTGACACCCGACGAAATGGACCAGATCAAAACCCTCGATACAAAAACCAGCAGTTTTTTCGATCACCGCGACCCCGCCATGGTCAAATGGCTCGGCGAAAGAAAACTCGATTAAACACAAAACAAGGCACACATGGAAAAGAGAATATTAGGCGCTGGCGGCCTGGAAGTATCCGCCCTCGGACTCGGCTGCATGGGCATTAGTTTTGGGTATGGCCCCGCCACAGAAAAACAAACCGCCATCAAATTGATACAGGCAGCCTTCGACAAGGGTGTCACCTTCTTCGACACCGCAGAGGCTTACGGGCCGTTTGTCAACGAAGAACTAGTAGGAGAAGCCGTGCAGCCTTTCCGCGACAAAGTTGTAATCGCCACTAAATTCGGGTTCAAAAACGGCAAGCCCGGAGACGGGCTTGACAGCCGCCCCGAACGTATCCGCGAAGTAGCCGAGGCTTCCCTGAAGCGCCTGCGCACCGACCGGATCGACTTGTTCTACCAGCACCGGGTAGACCCCGACGTGCCGATAGAAGTCGTTGCCGGCACCGTAAAAGACCTGATCCATGAGGGCAAAGTCAAGCACTTCGGCCTTTCTGAAGCCGGCGCCGCATCTATCCGCAAGGCACACGCCGTACAACCCGTGGCTGCCTTGCAAAGCGAGTATTCCCTTTGGTGGCGCGAACCCGAAGAGGCCGTTATGCCTACCCTGGAAGAACTTGGCATCGGTTTCGTCCCGTTCAGTCCACTCGGCAAAGGATTTCTCACCGGTGCGATCAATGACCAAACCAAATTCTATCCATCCGACTTCCGTAACATTGTTCCTCGGTTCTCCGAAGAAAACCGGAAGGCTAACCAGGCCGTCGTCGAGCTCCTTACGGCCATCGCCTCAGACAAGAACGCAACGCCCGCACAGATCGCCCTGGCCTGGTTACTGGCGGAAAAGCCGTGGATCGTTCCCATACCCGGCACCACAAAGTTGAACCGGCTGGAAGAAAATATCGGCGCCGCCGCCATTCAGCTGTCGGACAACGACCTTGCGGAAATCGAAACCGCCGTATCGAAGATCGACGTCCAGGGTCTCCGCTACCCCGAACACATGCAAAAATTGGTCGGCCGTTAATCTAAAAATTACAACCATGAAAAAAGCGATCATTGGATTACTCGTGTGCATGGCCTGCGTACAGCTCTCCTATGCGCAGGCCAAGCTGCCGTTTTCACCAGCGGCAAGCACCACAAAGGACGAGCAGGAAATTCTTAACCTTTCCACCATCAAATGGAAATGGATGGCGGACAAAAACGTAGATTCCCTGAACGGCCTGTTTGCCAAAAACTGTGTCTTTGTCCACATGGGCGGCAGCTGGGGTAAAACCCAGGAACTAAACACCATCAAAGGGGGCGGCATCTGGTATAAAAAAGCGGAAGTCTACGGCGCCTCGGTGAACTTTTTTGGCAATACCGCCATCCTGTTAAACGACATTGACCTGCTGGCTGTCGTAGGCGGGAACGAAGTCACCCACGCCTTTATGGTGACGGAGGTTTATGTTAAAGAGAACGGCAAATGGACGATGGGCTCCCTCACGTTTTCGACCTTGCTCAGACCAGTGAAAATGAACAACAACAGCCAACAACACTAAACTCACCACTACAACTATGGACCGCCGCCATCTCCTCAAATCCGGTTTAAGTCTTGCCGGTGCCTCTTTATTCTCATCGACCGCACTGGCAAAAAACTGGACAGCGCAAAAACCGCAACAATCTCCGGCCACTGCTACAGCTCCAGGACGTCGCAAGCTCGGAGGCAAACTGGAAGTATCGAGCATTGGGCTTGGCGTTCAGAACATGAGTCGTACCTATCAAACAACGATTCCTACCCGGCAGGATATGATCAAACTCATCCGATCGGCGTTTGACAATGGCGTTACCTTATTCGATACAGCAGAAGCCTACGGCCCATTAGAATGCGAGCGCATCCTCGGTGAAGCCGTTGCACCATTCCGCAACAAGATCGTCATTGAAACCAAATTCGGCTGGAATATCGATCCTCAGACCGGCAGGATGCTCGGAGGACTAAACAGCCAGCCCGATCATATCAGAATGGCGGTGGAGGGCATGTTACGACGACTTCGCACAGACCGCATCGACCTGTTGTATCAGCACCGGGTCGATCCGAAAGTACCTATAGAAGACGTGGCCGGCACGATAAAAGACCTGATAAAAGAAGGCAAGGTATTGCATTACGGCCTTTCCGAACCCGGCCCCCAAACGGTCAGACGTGCCCATGCTGTTCACCCGCTCACGGCTATACAGAACGAATACTCGCTATTGTGGCGAGGCCCAGAAGAAACCATTATCCCCCTTTGTGAAGAACTGGGCATCGGCTTTGTTTGCTGGAGTCCGCTTGGCGTAGGGTTTACAACCGGGGCCATCGATGAATCCACCCGGTTCGCCCAGGGCGACATCCGCGGTATGGAAGGCCGCTTCACCCCCGAAAATCTTGCGAAAAATGTTGCACTGGTGAAAATGCTGAAAACCTGGGGAGAACAAAAAGCAGCCACTCCCGGTCAGATCTCACTCGCCTGGCTGCTCGCGCAAAAACCGTGGATCGTGCCGATCCCCGGCACTACGCAGATGGCCCACATGCTGGAAAACACCGGCGCTGCCAACGTCAAATTTACCACCGGGGAATTAACGAAGTTCAACACCGATCTGGCCGCGATCCACATCCAAGGCGACCGCCTGCCGCCTTTTGTCCTGTCGCTTTCAGGCGTTGAGGCCCCTCCGAAAAAGTAAGAGACAAAATGCTACAGAAAACCACCTTACAAATTCTACTGATTGTATCGATTATGGCATCGATCGGCGCTAAGGGGCAAACTTCTTCCACCAAAAAAATCCTGATCGTCTACCTGTCGCGCACCCATAACACGCAGGCCGTTGCCGGGATCATTCATAAATATATGGGCGGCACCCTGGTATCGCTGGAATTGGAAAAGCCTTATCCGGAGAACTACCAACAGACGGTACAACAGGTCGTCCGCGAAAACGAAGCCGGTTACCTTCCGCAGCTAAAAACAAAGGTCGACAGCATCGGCCAATACGACGTCGTATTCGTCGGCTTCCCGACCTGGGATATGCAGATGCCCCCGCCCATGAAAAGTTTTCTCCACGAATATGACCTGAGCGGCAAAACCGTAGTCCCCTTTAACACAAATGCGGGCTACGGCGTCGGGAGCGGCTTTCAAACCGTAAAGGACCTTTGCCCGAAAGCCACCGTTTTGGAGGGATTTTCCACGACAGGAGGCATAGAGCGGGACGGAGTGCTCTTTGTCATGAACGGCCAAAGAGCCGTCCTGGCCGAAAAAGAAGTGCAAACCTGGCTTAGTAAAATTAAAATGCTCAAATAGCTAATTATCAATGCTTAAGCGACGATAATTTTTATCAAGCTTGTCAAGTCTATCAAGAAAAGGTTCGAACGAAGTTCTATAGGAGTCACAGAAAATCAAGCGCTTAGAAATTTGTTTCTAGGTGCTTTTTTGTTTATTGCACAGAAATTTTCTTGCAAACTCGTAGAACTACCGGTAACATGTGATCGAATATAAAATGGCTCCCCCGCCCATCAGCGTACGCGGCGGATACACCGACAAAGGACAATCAAAAGCATCCGCCCATCCTATGAGCCCACACAGGAATTCCAAGCCGGGCCCCCGCAGCTTTCGCGAGGGTACCCGTTTTCTTGTCAGATGCCACGCCCAAGCGTCAAACAAAATATAATGAATAGAACAAGTACCTTCACGTTAAAACCCATGCTCGCCCTGGGTTCATAGCCACCCTGTCTCCTCTTCACAATGAATAGAATGGGTAGTTTGATCATTCGAATCGAGATCCAGTAGGCTGCAATCGCAGCAATGATCAGCGCCGGTCTTCCAAAGTCGCCGATGTGCAGCTCCTTTATAGCATATACCCAATCCCCTGTCTTGCTAAAGCTGGATTGCAACAACGTCCCCGAGAACCAAAAGAAGTTATCAGCCATTCCGAACATCAGAAAGATCCGGGTCAGCGGCGAGAGGTTCTTCGTCGTCTTGAGCAGGCCATAGATCAAAAGACCGAACACCAGATTAGCCGCCGGGCCGCCAATGTCCGTCAGAAAGCTGCCGGGCCGGCTCCGGAAATAGACCGAAGTGATAAGCGTTATCTTCTGCCCGATCAGCAGACACGCACCGCCATGCCCAACCACCTCATGGAGGGTATCCGTGAGCATGAATGCCCCGGCCCCGATGGATTCCCCGTGATGTCCTTGTAATGCCCCAAAGCCTGTTCTATCCATTGCTTGTTCGCGCTAACCATCAGAGAACATCCAAGAATAAGAAAGAAAAAGCGGGGCTTCATAACAACAGATATTTATTTATGCGTCCTCAGACCTCCGCCAAAAACAATAGGTTTAATCACCTGTCTAAATCACCGCGGGTCCTTCCGAGGATACGGAAGATATGCTCCATGGCAAGCCCTATTATCATCCCGCCGGCATCAAGGTCCCGGTGCTGCTTATCCGCGGTGAGTGGTGAATGCCGTTTCTCCTGCTGTGGTACCATCGCTTTCCTGCTGTCTGATGAAGCAAAGCGGGTAACCGGTGCTGTATGGGATGTGATGGCGGGGTAATGAGCGGCAGAAATTCGCTTAATATGTGATAGCGAAGCAGTTACGCCAAAAAGGGTTCAGTTTAAGCATCAGTAAACTGCAGTAATAGCGCAGTGAATAATACAGGACAGGGCAGGATGGCAGATATGTAATATTTTAATATCTTACTAAACGAGAAAACTTCTTTATTAACATCCAACTAAGCTGCCATTATGAACAGAAAATTGTTCAAGAAGAATTGTATTCTTCTACTCTCCCTTTTTTCCTTTTTTTCCAGTAAAGCACAGAATTTTTCGATATCAGGCAAGGTTACCAACGAAAATGGTATCGCTTTGGATGGTGCAACTGTGCTCGAGAAAGGCACCAAAAACTCGACGCTTACCAGGCAAGGTGGAATATTTCAATTAAATGTTTCATCTGGTAAATCAAGATTGGTCATTAGTTTTATAGGACACGAGGAACAGGAAATTGCTGTAGATGATAAAACGAATTTATCAGTATCATTAAAAACTGCAAACGAAAACTTATCCGACGTTGTTGTGATAGGTTATGCAACAGTCAGAAAGAAAGACGTTACCGGCGCCGTCGCCGGGATTACCCAGCAGGACATCAAATCCAGACCCGTAGTAACTGCGCTGGAAGCAATGCAGGGAAAAATTGCCGGTGTCGATATTACTTCCAATACGCGGCCGGGTGTACTTGGTGATATTACGATCCGTGGCGTACGTTCTTTAACCGCGTCTAACACGCCGCTGTTCGTTGTAGATAATATCCCCTTAACAACCGGCACCATAGACAATATCAACCCTTACGATATTGAGTCAATAGATGTCTTAAAAGATGCGTCCGCCACCGCTATCTATGGTTCAAGAGGCGCCAACGGCGTTGTAATTATAACCACTAAAACGGGAAAAAACGGGAAGATCGTTTTAGGCATGAACAGTGCCGTTACTTATGAAACACTTCACGATGGCAATGTAGGCATGAACTCGGCCCAATACATTGACTTTCGTCGCTGGGCCTATTATTATTCAAACCCTGCCTCATTCCCAAGGGGCGATCAGCCGACTATTGCCAATGATAAATTTATCTTTTTAGCCTCAGCCGACCCTTCTGCCTGGTCAAATATCGCAAAAGGTTGGGCAAGCGGTACCTGGGACGGCTCCAAAGTTGCTACCACCGACTGGAAAGGCATGGTAACGCAAACCGGGGTTACCAACACGCACACCCTGAACGTAAGTGGAGGAACGGATAAAATAAAAGCATATGGCTCTTTCGGGTATCTGAATAACAAAGGAACTTCCTTAGGACAATCGTTTACCCGTTATACCGGCAAGTCGAGCGTAGATATTACTGCTACCAAATGGTTTTCTATGAGTAGTAATATCAATGTTAGTTACAACATACAGGAATATGGCCAGTCGGGTACAGGCTCAAGTGCCGTATCGGCGGCTTCAAGCATATATGAATCCGCAAGGGCGCTTTTCCCTTATGCGGTTCCTTTTGATTCTTTGGGCAATAGAATAATTTATCCGGGTGGGGATGCAGCATATAAAACCATTGTAAACGAAGTGTCTTACACCAAAGACGAGCGAACTAATTTAAGGGCTTTTGGAAGTTTTTACGGGCAGGTAGATCTGGGTGCGATCGTACCTGTGCTGAAAGGTTTGAAATATAGAATGAATTTCGGTCCTGACTTTTCCCTGTACAAGAATGGGGTGTTTGTCGATGGGAATTCTGTTATTGGCGCCGGTATCAACCGCGCGGCATTATCTAAATCCCAGGCTTTTTCTTACACACTGGATAATTTAGTGTACTACGACAAAACAATAAAAGAACATAATTTTGGTATTACCTTGTTACAGAGTTATACGAAATTCAGCTCTGATTCAAGTTCTATCGCCGCGTTGGGTATTCCTTTTTCCAGTCAGCTCTGGAATGCCCTGACTCAAGCAATCATATCTCCTTCCAACCTTACCGGCTATAGTTCCAGTTTAACCCAGTATCAATTATTGTCGTATATGGCCCGGTTAAATTATGGCTTTGGAGATAAGTATTTATTAACCGTTTCAGTCCGCGAAGATGGGTCATCTGTGCTTGGGAACGGCCATAAATATTCTACGTTCCCCAGCGCCGCTATTGCCTGGCGCATGAATCATGAGAGCTTTTTGAAAAATGCGTTATGGGTGAACGATTTAAAATTGAGGCTGGGTGTCGGTGTAACGGGCAACTCTGCTATCGCTCCTTATTCAACACAGGGTGCTGCCAGACCTTTATTCTATCCATTTATTAATTCCACTACGGCAGGTTCGCTTCCTTCCTTAACGTTAGCCAATCAGTCGCTTGCCTGGGAAAGGACTACCCAATACAATGCCGGAATCGATTTTAGTATATTGAACAGGAGAATAACCGGTGTATTTGATGTATATACTTCTAAAACCCCCAATTTGTTGTTGTTCCGTAATCTTCCTACAATCACCGGGTTCACCACTACCTATGCCAATATAGGAGCCACAGCCAACCATGGTTTCGATCTCAGCCTTAATACAGTGAATCTGAAAACCAGGGACTTTATATGGTCTACTACCACAAATATCTCATTCCAAAAAGAACATATTGTATCGTTATCCAATGGCAAACAGAATGACATCAATAATCTTTGGTTCATCGGGCAACCCATCGGTATAATTTATGGCTACCAGTCTGCCGGGATCTGGCATTATTCCGACTCTGCCACTTTTAAACAATTTAATGCAAACGGTAACGTATTTAGTGCCGGCAATGTGCGACCGGTGGACCAAAATGGTGATCATAAGATCGATGCCAACAACGATCGTAAAGTTATCGGCAATACCAGGCCAAATTATATTGTCGGCATGACCAATACTTTTTCTTACAAGGGTGTTGAAGTATCTGTGTTTTTATACGGTCGTCTAAAATACTGGTATAGCACCGGCGGAGAAAGCGAAGGAGCCAGGGGCACTCAACGACAAATTAATTACTATACCGAAAACAACCAGAATTCAGAATTTCAAAAACCAATTTATACCGCAGGGGCCGGAGATCCTTATTCAGTCATTTTAGGTTACCAGAAAGCTTCCTTTATTAAAATACGCAATATATCCTTGTCATACAATTTAAACGCGGCTTCTCTTAAAAGAACAGGAATATCCAGCCTAAGGTTTTATGCGCAAGCGGCCAACCCGGGCATGTTGTTTTCAAAGATAAAGTATCTCGATATGGATGTCATAAACTCCACATCTAATCCAAACGCCATATCCAATCGCGGGGTCACATTTGGCATTAATGCTGCGTTTTAATCAACCTTTAAAAAACGAAATATGAAAAAATATAATTTCCTGATACTTATATTAATTTTTGCAACAGCAATTACAACCTCCTGCAAAAAATCGGTATTGAATGAAACCCTTACCACGGCTAGAGACATGAATTATCTTAAAACCGATGAAGGCATTACATCACTAGTAACCGGCACTTATTATTATGTATTTGCATCGCCCTTCAATGGAGAGTGGATGTATGCGAACACCAACTATGGAACAGACGAGTTTCATGTAGGCGGGGATAATTCCAATGCCCAGAACAATGCTTATTCAAACGGTCTTGCATCAATTATTACCCCGATAAACTCCAATACTATTACTGCCAATGCACAATGGGATACTTTGTATCTGGGCATTGGATATGCCAATCTGATCATACAAAACGCAGCTGCAAGCACTTCCTCTTCTACTGCCATTAAAAAAACAGCGCTTGGGGAAGGATATTTTTTCAGGGCATACAATTATTTAAGGTTAGTGAGCCAGTACGGTGCTGTGCCTTTAAAAACAAAAGTCAGCACTGGCATAGAATTAGAGTTTACCCGTGCTGCACCAAAAGATATCTATGCACAAATTATTTCAGACTTCGACAGTGCTTATAACCTGCTGGCAAATGGCACAAGTCCTGCCCATATTACCAAGGATGCTGCAGCGCATTATCTGGCAAAGGCTTATTTAAGTCGTGCAAGTGAGATTAACGATACATGGAATACATCGACCAAGGCCGCAGATCTGGCCGCTATAGGCCCCTTATGCGATGCAGTAATTGCCAACCACCCCCTGGCAGCCAATTTTGCCAGTTTATGGAGTTATGCGGCCCCTGATGGCGCCAATGAAAAACTATCTGAAATCATATTATCGGCACAGTTCACCGCAGATGCATCCACCAGTGGAACCAATACGCAACATTTATACTATGTTTCCCGCTACGATGACCTTCCCTTCATGCAACGCGATCTCACAGGCGATCGCCCGTTCAGCCGTTTGGGCACTACCTATTATATGTACAGGGTATTCGACCAGGTGAATGATTCAAGATTCTGGAAGAGCTTTAAAACCAAGGATCTTTTAAATAAACCTTCGGGCACATATGCTGTGGGTGATGTAGGAATCATGTACGTAATTAACCAGCCTGGCGATACAAGATTTCCTTCTTACAAGATACTTAACACAGTACCTTACAGCGGGACAGGAAGACCTATAGCCAATGTTTATGTAGCATATCCCGGCGGCAATACCAACGATGGCGCATTGTTTGCCGATGTGCGTTTTCCATCTTTAAGCAAATTTATTGATGGGTCACGCGTCGGCGGCATGAATGACGTACGTGGTCTGAGGGACATTACGCTTGCCCGTTCTGCAGAAACTTATTTAATAGCTGCCGAGGCAAAGATACGCCTGGCCGCCCTGGGTACAGGATCCTTTACCGATGCTTTGCCCTACATTAATGCGGTAAGAACAAGAGCTCAATATCAATCTGGCGAAAGCCGTTCCGTATATACTGATGGGGGTGTGGCCCCTTCCAGCAATGGACAGGCTTCTTCACTTAATTCTTTTATGCCTGAAAATTCGTATTACGAATCAAACAACATTCCTGTCACTACAACAGCAACCAATTTGTCAGTTACGGGCATTTCACCTTTACCTGCAAATGATGAGTACATCATCAGCAAACTAGGTTATACTTCTGCCTATGACAGAATGTTGTGCTTTTTGTTGAATGAGCGCGCCCGTGAGTTGTGTGGAGAGTTCAAACGTTGGGAAGATCTGTCACGTACCAAAACATTGGTTGCCCGTGCCAAGGCTTTTAATCCGGATGCGGCCCCCAACATTAAAGATTTCCATAATCTCAGGCCTATACCACAAACCTTTCTCGATGGTATTCAAGCGAGTGGATTAGCGCTGACGGGAACACAAAAACAAACAATGCAAAACCCGGGCTATTAGTTTATATGTATTGTATACCTGTAATCGCCTTATTATCTTTAATCCAAACAAATCTAAATCCTAAACAATTATTTCATGAAAAACATCGCTTTCGCCCTGTTGGCATCGTTGCTATTCTCTTTTGCCATGGCCAATGAGATCACTCCTCCATCGCAAGGTAAAGCTGTGGTTTATTTTGCGCGGACTGCCTCTACTGGCATTTTGATTAATTTCACTTACTTCGACAATGACAAGTTTATCGGTAAATTTCATGGTCACGGTTATATCCGTTATGAATGCGAACCAGGGGAGCATATATTTTGGGCAAAATCAGAGAACAGCGATTTTGTGACCGCTGATCTTGAAGCAGGCAAGATCTACTTCATAGAGGCCCTTCCTAAAATGGGGGCATTAAAAGCACGGGTTCGGCTAATGCCTGTCAATCCCGCACAGGATACAAAAATGACGAAGGTAATAGAAAGCCTCGTTAGCAAAAAAGATGGTGAAACCTACACCGCCGATTATCTCCAGACGGAAAATGAAAAGTGGAAAGAGGATATTCAAAAGGGCATGGCGCGCTACCAGGAACTTGTTTCCAAACAAGAGAAAATAGAGCGGCTCAACAAGGATATGTTTTATGTAAAATCCACCGCTGCAGACGGCAGTGAACCAAAGAAATAAGGCAAAAGGCAAAAACCCCGGTCAATGAGATCCGGGGTTTTTGTTTCGAATAAATCTTTTGAATACCCTGACCGTCGACCGGTAACTGTTGCCGAATGTTACAGGGACAATCACCATGACCATGTATTGTTTCTGGAATTCCGGGTTGATCGATAAATAGTATTTTACAAATGAGTTTTCGCTGCTGAAGCTTTTTGCAGGAATATCTTTCCCCAGATGTATGCTCAAGGGCACCTTTACCACGAATGTATCCATCTCTTTTTCACGCAACCCGTTATGCTGTAAGATATTGTTTTTTAAATCAATTATTTTGTCACCTGGCGTTACATTTTTCCGGGGATACACATTTGCTATATACCGGCAGATCATGGCATAGACCAGCGGATTGGCAACATAGGTGGCAAGTATCACGTTCCTGAATGGATGAAACAGTTTATAACGCACAAATTTTAAATAGAGCGCTCTTACAGGCAGTTTTCCGCCGCGGGCATCTGCAGATATGGCGATAGCCGACCGGCCTATTACGACAGGTTTATTGTTAATGGTAACATTGCAAAAGGTCACACTTAGAAAGCCTTCCAGGCTGCCTTTGATATAAATGAATGTTACATCTGTATATTCAAGCCCAGGCGGGTTATAATAAGCTTTGAATTCCTCTAAGGACATAGTGGTCAATGTTCTGTTAAACACGTCGAATAGCGATACAAAATCCGGATCCGTTTCGTCACATTGGGTGATTTTTCTTCTCACCAGGAAAGTCTCATTCATAAAAAGTATATTTATATTTACCGGGGTATTACCCTCTTATGGCTCTTGCGCAAATAAAACAATTTGTTTCCCCGGACAAATAGAAAAATATCGAAAAATGAAAAAACTATTACTGGCTATATTCTTTATTCCCGTTGTACATATGACATTTGCGCAACCCACATCGGGAAAAAGTCCATTCACCGTAAAGGGATTCCACCTCGATCTAAGAGTACAGGTAATGACCATGGATGCCCTTAAAAAATTTGCTTTACAGTTGGGAAAGTCCGGTATAAATACCCTGGTGATGGAATGGGAGGGCACCTATCCTTACGAAAAACATCCGATGATACCCAACCGGTATGCTTATACCAGGGCCGGGGTAGTGTCATTTATAAAATACTGTACCAGCCTTGGCATCGATGTCATTCCCCTGCAGCAGAGTTTTGGTCATGTAGAATATATCCTGCGTCATGAAAGATATAAGAACCTCCGGGAAGATCAGCACGACTACTCCCAGGTATGTCCGCTGGAGACGGCAGGAGACAGTATATTATTCACGGAGCTTTACACCGAATTGATCTCCACGCATACTTCAAAATATATTCACATCGGTGGAGATGAAACCTACTTGCTTGGCCACGATAAAAAATGCCAGCTGAAAGCCGCACAGGAAGGAAAATCAAAATTATATACGGACTATATTAAAATGCTATGCAATATTATCATCAGGCTGGGGAAAACCCCTGTTCTCTGGGCCGATATTGCTTTAAAATATCCCGAAGCGATCAAATCCCTCCCGAAGGGAACCGTATTCGTCGACTGGAACTATGGCTGGGATATGAACCGTTTTGGAGACCACCAAAAGCTGACGGGCAGCGGGTTTGAGATATGGGGTGCTCCTTCCATACGGTCGAGTCCTGATAATTATAATTTAACCCAGTGGGAAAAGCATTTCAAAAATATCAGGGATTTTATCCCTGTGGCAGAAAAACTAGGCTATAAAGGCATCGTAATGACCTCCTGGTCCACTTCCGGGGTCCTTTCAGGAGTGTTTGAATCCGAGGCAGATCTTACAGAATTATACGCCATCCGGCACGTATACCCTCTTTCGGGATTCGGCATCCTTACCACCGCATATCTCGAAACGCTGCAATCCGGGCAGCCATTGAATATAGAGGAATATATCCGCAGCTATTGTAAAGCTCATTTTGGATTCGACTCAGCGCAATCCGGCGCTTTCTGGACAGCGCTGAGAACATCGCCCTATGAGATCCAGCAAGGCAAGGTCATCGCTCCATCCGCCATAAGCGTACAACAATTATTGGATAGCAACCGGATAGCTGTCAAATTGCTGTATGCGCTGCACCCATCAAAAAATCAGCAGGAATTTGAACATTTCAAATTAATGGCAGATATCCGTGACTATTATCTTCGCTATCAGGCTCTCGAAAAGCGGGTAAATGAGGTTACTTTCACTGCTGCCGATAAAGTTGAAATTCTTGATGAGCTGACAAAACTCCTGGCCTCTGCAGCGGGTCTTGATGCCCGATTTGCTGAATTAAATAAAGATTTTTTACATCCTTCGCAAATTTTAGAGGAGAACCAGATAAGGAACATCAAAGTTCATTTGCTGTACGATCGTCTGTCTGGAAATAAATAGCCCAAAATTATTATATTTGCGCCTAGTCTAAACCCCTTATATGCAACCAGTCCATACCTATTTTGCTATTCTTTCGTTCACTGCCCTATCCTGTACCGGTTGTGTCAGCACCGGGAAATACAAAGCCATGCAGCAACAGGCGGATAAATACGACACGCTGTATACATGGTCAATGCGCACGTTGAAAACCAGCCAGGAGGCTAATAACGAGCTGAACAAACAAAAGGCAGCGCTTCAAAACCAGATGAATAGCCTGAACCTTGAAATGACAGCCACCAAAGAAAACAACACGCAATTGAGGAAACAATTGCAGACCCTCTCGGCACTCAGCAGCGCCCAGGCAGAAAGCATCAAGAAATCGCTGGACAATATTGGCTCCAAAGACATGTTTATACAGGATGTGCAAGCCGCAGTGGCGCACCGTGATTCGGTGAACCTGGTGACGGTGCTGAACCTCAAGGCCACCATCGGCGGCTATGGGGAAGATGTCAATATAAAGGCGGAGAAAGGTATTGTCACCGTCGACCTTTCGGATAAGATCTTATTCAACAGCGACAGCACTACCTATACCCTCACCGACAAGGCCAAAACGGTATTGGGCCGGCTGGCAAGAGTGCTGAACGATCAGCCCGAGCTGGAATTCATGGTCGAAGGGCATACGGACAGCGTCGCCTACCCGCAGGATATATTATTGGACAATTGGGACCTCAGCGTCAAACGGGCGACCTCCATCGTCCGGGTATTACAGAACGAATACCATGTATCCCCCGCCCGCATAACTGCCGCCGGCCGTGGTGAATTCGTTATGGTGGCCCCCAATGATACGGCGGAAGGACGGGCAGCCAACCGGCGTACCCGGATCGTCATTTTCCCGCAACTGGACCCTTTGTTAAGGGCTATCAGCAGAGTTAACCCGTAACGCCCGTGCAACATTTTTCTCCGGGGCTTGTCTATTCAATACCGGCTACACTTGGGTAGTTCCTTCTATCCATTTTTAGCTTTTTATTTCGCCGGATCATTTAAAAATTCGCGGCGAAAATCGAATAGCCAAATCCGAATGATTTATGAGACCCCTGACGACTCTGTTTATATTACAAATAATGGTTGCGGTTGCCTTCGGCCAGGGGAAACCCGGCAAAATAAGCGGCGCCGTAAAAGATGTTACTGACAATCCATTGGATGGGGTCACGGTAGCCCTCCTGAAAAGGTCCGATTCATCCCGGATACAACTGGCCGTCACCGATAGAACGGGCCAGTTCAGGCTGGAAAATATAGCCTTCGGTAAATATATACTGTCCGTCACCCATGTCGGGTACACAGCATGGTATAGCCAACGCCTGGATATCACCGCTTCCCAGCCCACCCTAACCATCAACAACATTTCCCTGTCCGCATCCGAAGCCTCTCTCGGGCAGGTGACGGTAGTCGGCAAACGGCCTCCAATAGAAAATAAAATAGACAAAACGGTCGTGAACGTAGATGCCTCCGTCACCAATGGCGGACTCACCGCCCTGGAGGTGCTGGAAAAATCCCCCGGCGTGACAGTAGATAATGATGGGAACGTCAGCCTCAAAGGCAAGGCGGGGGTGGTCATTATGATCGATGGAAAACCTACTTACCTTTCCGCACAGGACCTGGCCAACTACCTGAAGAACATGGCGGCCAATCAGCTCGACCAGGTAGAGATTATGAGCCAGCCCCCTGCCAAATATGACGCTTCAGGGAATTCCGGGGTGATCAACCTCACCACCAAAAAGAATAAGAACAACGGCTTCAACGGATCAGTGACCACCAGCGCCATTGTCGCCAAATATTTCAAGAACACGAACAGTCTCAGCTTTAACTGGCGTCAGGGAAAGGCCAACATCTACGGCAACTATGGCTATTCTTATTGGGAAGGCTTTAACGATGTCAATTCTCAAACCAGCCGGAGAGTAAATGCCGATGCTGTTTTCGACCGGTATACGCTTCAGCATACATATGGCCGGTATTCCGACCGTGAGCATTCTTTCCGTACCGGGATAGACTACTTTGCCGACAAGAAGACAACCCTGGGTTTCTCCGTCAACGGCACGGTCGACAAACAATGGTTCACCTCCGGGTCCACGACCGATTTTTATGATAGCCTGCATAACTTCGTCCAGTATAATGATGCGCAGTCCCTGAATAAAACGCCCGAGACCCATGTCGGATTCAATGGCAATTACACGCACAAATTAGATGACAAAGGCAGTGAGCTGTCCGTAGATGCCGATTATATCTTCTATAATACGAAAGGCTCGGCCTATTCCAACAACTACCTGTACGATGCCGACATGCGCCCATCCGATGATCCCTACCTGCTAAACGGTCTTCTTCCGTCACGGATCGACATCTACAGTATAAAAAGTGATTATAAAAGGGTGTTCCGAAAGGATATGGTCTTCGAAGCGGGCGTCAAATCAAGTTATGTAAAGACGGACAACAATGCCATCTATTCGCTGTATGACAATACTGCCAAGATCTGGACCCCGGACACAGCCATCAGCAATCACTTTATTTATAAAGAGAATATCAATGCAGCCTATGTCAACTGGCAGCAAAGTATCCAAAAATTCTCCCTGCAGATCGGCCTGCGTGCGGAACAAACTCATTCCAGTGGCGACCAGACAGTGAAGAGTGTCAGCTTTAAAAAGGATTATACCCAACTCTTCCCCACCGCTTATTTCACCTATAAAACGAACGATGATAATACTTTCGGGATCTCCTATGGGCGGCGCATCGAAAGACCCTCCTATCAAAGCCTTAACCCCTTCCGCTTCCAGCTCGACCGGTATACCTATGAACAGGGCAATCCCGGGTTGCAACCGCAGTTCAGTAATAATATCGAGGCCAGTTACAATTACAAAGGCGAGCTGAACTTCACGGCCAACTATACCATGACCACCGACATCATCAGCGACGTGGTGATCACCCTCAAAGAGCCCGGCGACTCGAACTATACCACGTATCAGACAACACAAAATATCGCTTCACAACGGAATATCGGCCTGGGCATCAACTACAGCAAACAATTGATGAAGTCCTGGATGCTGAATGTCTTTTTCAATGTTTACAACAACCGGTACAAGGGAGTGGTCGACAGCACCAACATCGATGTGAGCTACACCTCCTTCAATGCCAGCTTCAACACCCAATACACTTTCGACAAGGGATGGGC
>Ga0105237_10000114_pt1 | contig 113057 bp, 80 predicted proteins | sample KBSC24metaG_FD_81520 | JGI IMG/M metagenome (GOLD analysis project Ga0105237, IMG submission 81520) | Corn rhizosphere microbial communities from Kellogg Biological Station, Michigan, USA - KBS C2-4 metaG | ecosystem: Host-associated > Plants > Roots > Rhizosphere > Soil | place: Michigan, USA...
AATCACAACGCCTCCGCCAAGCTCGCCGGCATCCGCGTCAAGTCCGCCGTCAAGGCCGGCGGCCTCGGCCCCAGCAATCACAACGCCTCCGCCAAGCTCGCCGGCATCCGCGTCAAGTCCGCCATCAAGGCCGGCGGCCTCGGCCCCAGCAATCACAACAGCACGCTCACTGTCGCGCGCTGAGTTCCCTCACGGCAAGCTGACGCTCACCACGTCACGACTGCGCGGACGCTCGCCCAGCCACTCCTCCACGGCCTTCTTCCGCCGCGCTCCCGCGGCGACCGTCCCGAAGTCGGCCCTCGCCTCCTCCGCCAGCCGCTCCGCCCGATCGGACGTCTGTCCAGACTCGCGCAGCGCCTGTGCCAGGGCGAAACGCGCCTCTCCCAGCAGCATGTGATCCGGATCCTTGTGCGTGGACGACGCGATGGCGCGCTCCAGGATTGGCACGGCCCGGGCCGCTTGCTTCGTCGCCGTGAGACTGCGACCGAGCGGCACCAGCGCGTAGGCGAGCGTGGGGTTGCCCTGATCGAGATCGCGCCCCCACAGCGCGATGGCTCGTTCGGCGGCCGTCCGGGCCTCGGCAAAGCGGCCGTTCGCGATCATCACGTCTGCCAGATCGGAGAGGACGTAGGCGATGGTGGGGTGCTCGGGACCGAGCACCTTGGTGAGGATGGCGACTGCGCGCGTGCCCATCGTCATCGCCTCGTCCAGCCGTCCGAGCTGCGCGAGGATGCCGGCCACGTTGTCCTCGGACAGCGCGACGTCGAAGTGGTCGGCGCCCAGGGCGCGGGTCTTGATCCGCACGGCCTCCAGGCCGGCAGCCAGCGCTTCGTCCAGACGACCCTGCTTGCTGTAGAGCAAAGCCCGGTTGTTGGCGAGCCATCCCGCTACGACGTCGTGGCCGGGACCCAACCGCGCCAGCACCGCACCCGCGTGACGCGACCAGCGCTCGCCGTCCTCATAGCGATCCTGGCGATAGCCGACCACGTACACCAGCTGGGCGGCGGCGGCCGACACGATCTCGTCGTGGTGGCTCGCCACCGCCGTCCAAAGCGCCTCCTCCTCGTCCTTCTCGCTTCCGGCCGCGTCACCGGCCGTGTTCTTCAGCTCGCCCGAGCGGAACAGCGCCTCGGCGAGCACGGGACCGTATTTCGTCTTGCGTGCGGCCTCCAGCGCGGGCCCCACCTGGGCGCGCGCCTGCTTCAGCTTGCCGGCGTCACCCAGCGCCTTCACGTCAGCCAGCTGGGCGCGCGCGTCGGCCACGGCGCGACGGCTGTCGGGATCGTCGGGGGCACGCATCACGGCCTTCAGGGCCACCACGTCCGCGCACGCCTCCACCGGCCGCAACGACTGCACGGCCTCGGCGGCCTTGCCGACCACGTCGCCGTTGGCGTCGCTGAAGACCGCCGTCAGCGCCCGCACCTCGTTGAATCGCTCCTGCAGACAGCCCATGCGCAGGTCCAGCACGTCGCCCGACTGCTCGCCCCGGACGTGCGTCGCCTCGCACACGTCGCGGTGCATGTCGTTCCACGCCACCACGTAGCGGTCCAGCTCGCTCATGGCATGGGCGAACGCCTCCTCGGCGTACCGCTTGCCGGTCCCCATGAACGAACGGCGAATGGCCTCCTTGCGCGGGGTCAGCTTGCCGTCCACCTTGGGCAGCTCCCAGACGCCCGCCAGCTTCGCCTCGGCGCCCAGGCACTTCATCTTATGAGCCTGGGACGACTCGATCAGACCGGCGGCCAGCGCCACGATCAGCCCGCCTACCGACACGGCCGCCGCCCAGCGGCGGCGGGCGCGCGGCGGATCGCGGGACAGCGCCTCCAGCAGCGCCTCCATCGAGGGGTATCGTTCGTCCGGTCCCGGGCGCAGGCCGCGCAACAGGACGCGGCGCAGCCAGGAAGGCACGCTCGCCCCCACCGGCGCCTCGCGCACCTGTCCCGACAGCACGTTGCGGGTCAGGTCGGTCAGGCTCTTGCCCGCGAACGGCCGCTCGCCATACAGCGCCTCGTACAGCGCCACGCAAAAGCTGAACTGGTCGGAGCGCGCCTCGGCCGGTTTCCCGGCGAACTGCTCGGGGGCCATGTAGGCCGGCGTCCCCATCATGGCACCCGTCTGGGTCAGCCGCAGGTTCAGCGCGCCCGAGGCGGCCGGGCCGCCAGGCGAGCGCTCGACCAGGGTCGGGTTGGTGCCCGAGCGGGGCACGGCCAGGTTTCGGGTCGCGCCCTCGAGGTCGAGGGGCGCCATCTCCAGAGCTGCGGCTGTCGAGCGCGCGGGGCGAGGAGAGCCCGCCGCCCCGGCGCCGTCCGGGGTCGAGATCCCCCCGCCCGACGCTGACAGACGGTCTCCGGGCCGAAGCTGGCCGCCCGCTGGCGAATGTCCCGGCGACCAGCCCGAGGACGGGGTCGACGGGACGTTCAGGCTGGCGGAGGTGCGCTCTGCGGTGGCTGCGCCTCCGGACGCCGGCGGCTCCGCGCTGCGGGCCAAACCGAAGTCCATGACGCGCACATGGCCGTCGCGCCCCACCATCGCGTTGTCGGGCTTGAAGTCACGGTGCACCAGGCCGCGGTGGTGCGCCGCCGCCAGGCCGCGCCCCGCCGCCGCGTACAGCGTGACGACTTCGCGCCAGGTGCGGGGTTGCGCGTGCTGCCAGAAGCTCAGCGTGCTGCCGTCGACGAACTCCATCGCCAGGAACACCCGATCGTCGACCGTGCCCACGTCGTACACGGCGACGACGTTGGGATCCGACAGCTGCGCCAGGGCTTGCGCCTCGCGCAGCATGCGCCCGCGTCCCTCCAGGGCGTCGACCCCGGCGCTGGAGCTGGCGCGCAGCACCTTGATGGCGACCTTGCGGTCCAGCTCGGGGTCGTAGGCGGCGTAGACCTCGCCCATTCCGCCCCGCCCGATGAGATTCAGCACCAGGTAACGGCCGATGGCCGCGCCTCGCGCTAGATCTGTCATTCCGGCCGGGTTCCCCTCGCCCATGAAATTGGCGCCCCCCTTCTCGAAGGATCGCCCCCTCTCCATCGGCCGCCGAAGCGACTGAATTGAGTAGGGATTTTTGTACGGGTGACCCCCGACGGCACTGGTCCCGAGCACCGGCCGACCACCCCACCCCCGACAGCGGCCACCACCGCCAGCGGGTCCTCCGACGGACACCAACGGGCGCCGATGTGCCCCCACTTGAACGGAAATGTCGGGTGGTGGTTGCTCTTTTCAGTAATCTTACGGATAATTATTTGACTCGCCCCTCAACCCGCCGCCCGAGGTCACCCGATGCGGTTGAACGTTCCCCATCCCCGCGCGTTCTCGACTGGCCTTGCCCTGGCCTTTGGCCTGTCCCTCGCCCTGCCCTTCGGGGTCGGGACTGCCGTGGCCGCGCCCAAGGCAAAAACCCAGGCCCAGAAGAAGTCGGCCAAGGAGCTCAGCTCCTCGGATGACGCTCTCGACAAGCAGATGGACTGGGAGAACAAGATCCTCGGCCCGAACGCCGAGAAGAAGATCGATCTCGCCAAGATCCAGAAGCTGCAGGCCGAGGAGATGGCCCGCCGCGAGAAGCAGGAGAAGATCGACCGCGCCGAGAAGGAGCGGAAAGAGCGCGAGGAGGCCGCCGCTGCCGCCGCCAAGCGCAACGTCAAGGCCGCCGGCACGCACGACGTTCCCGAGATCGAGGAAGCGCCGCCGCCGCCCAAGCAGCCTGTCGAGAAGCACGACGACGCCTTCGTCGATCGCCTGTTGAAGGACAAGGGCGGCCCCAAGAAGAAGACCGCCGCGCAGACCAACGACGCCGTCGACGAGCTGCTGAACGCGTCCAAGCCGGACAAGCCGGTCGCGGCCGCCAAGAAGAAGAACGACTCGGTCGATGCGTTGCTGGCGACGGCCGACAAGGAGCCGACGATCAAGACGACGGTCCACCGCCCGGCCGCCGAGGAAGAGCCCGTCAGCGCCGAGGCGGCCGCCCGCGAGGCGGCCATGAAGGCCATCGCCGCCGCGGCGGCGAAGAACGAGGCCAATCGCGCCAAGCGGCCGGTGGTGCCCGATGCGGCCGTCCTGCGGGCCCGCGCCGAGGAGACCGCGCGCGCCAACCCGCCCCCGCCGTCCCGATCGGCGCCCGCCGCGTCCAAGGCGGCGTGGTCCGATCCGTTCGCCACCGACAATCCGCCGACGGATTATCCGTCCAAGAAGTCCCGCGTCAGCACCTCCGTGCGGCCCCCGGACGTCGATCCGCCGCCCCCTCCTACCTCGGGACGTCGTGGATCCTCGCGCGGCGGCAACTGGAAGGACCCGTTCGACGGCGGTCAGGGGGGCGGTTCGTCCCCCCGTTCGAAGCCTGGCAAGCACGGCAAGCCGGGCAAGCATCCGCCGAACTGGAAAGATCCGTTCGCCTGAGCTCGGCCTTCGCCGCCAGGGCGGCGAACAGCGCCTGACGAGATCGTGACGACCGAGAGGGCCCCGCCCTCTCGGTTTTTTCGATCGTGGTCCGCGCAGAGATCGCAGCCTCCCTCGTCGCCGGCGCCTCCTCACCTCGGCGACGTCCGTCGTCGCCCCGATCGCCGGCTGTGTCCCGCCCGCGGTCGACAGGAAGCGCCTTGTGTCACCGCCATCACTGTGCGCGCGAACGTCGGGTGAGGCGGACCGCCACACGCCGATCTGCCGCACGGCCATTCCGCCACACGAAATCGCCCGCCTAACGGCGCCTGGATCTCGAACGAGGCGGAATTTCGGGCACTTACGAAGAACCAACCACGTGGCACGGCCCGTGCTGGAACCCGGCGCACGAATCGAAGTTCAGATTCGCGAACACAACAAGGAGATCGTTCCATGAAGCTCACCCGCGTCATCTTCGTTGCCCTCGCCGTTCTTCTGCCCGCCTCGTGGACCGTTGCCAAGGCCGAGGACGCGCCGGCTCCCGCCGATGCGAAGAAGGAGAAGAAGGCCAAGAAGGGCAAGAAGGCCGACAAGCCCGCCGAGGAGAAGAAGGAGATCACGAAGTAGTTTCTCCTTCATTCCTCTCCCTGGTGCGGAGTCCTTCGGGGCTCCTCTCCGAATGCGGGAGATGAACGAAACGGAAAGGCCCGGGCTGAATCAGCTCGGGCTTTTTTTTTGCGCGCAGGTTTCCTAGTAAACTGGTCGAAACATGTCGCAGGCCGTGAAGCTGCAGATCCTGATGCCCGATTGCGAGACCTTCCCTTGTCAGGAGGAGTGCTGCTCCGCCGGATGCGACGTGTGGCCGCATGAACGGGAAGCGCTGCTGGAGCGAGGCATCGCCCGAACCAGCGACTTCGATGAGGGCTACGAGGACGACGAGGGGGACTGGCTGTTCCGCACCGCCCTGGGACCGCGTGGCTGCGTGTTCCTGAGCGAGCAGCGCGGCTGCCGCCTGCACGCCACCGGCCTGAAACCGGCCGTCTGCATCGCCGTTCCCCGCAGCGTCCCCGAAGCGGACGAGATGGCCGACGAAGGAATGCTTCCTTGCCGCACCGAATGGCGCGCGCTGCCTCCCGGATGACCATGAACTGCCAAGACGCACATCGACTGGAAAAGCGCTGTCGGTTGCTCGCGGGAGCCGTTTGACGCAAGCTATGTCAGCGATGCCTCCGGAGCCTCACAGGGTCAAAGTCCTGCTGGTGGACGACCACCATCTATTCAGAGAGGGCCTGCGCGCGGTGCTCGCCTCGACCGAGGACATCTCCGTCGTCGGCGAAGCTTCGACCGGCCGCGAAGCCTTCCAGATGCTCGAGGAGTTGCAGCCCGACATCGTGACCGTGGACGTTACGCTGCCCGACGGCGACGGCATCCTGGCCACGCGTGAGATCCTGAGGCGACGCCCCAACACGCGGGTCCTCATGCTCACGATGCATGGGAATCACTACTATTTAAACCAGGCGATCGCCGCCGGTGCCCGCGGGTACGCCCTGAAAGAGCAACTGCCCACCGAGATCGTGGACGCGTTGCGGTCCGTGGCCCGGGGCGAGGTCTACGTGGCGCCGCAGCTGCCGCAGGATGTCGCCAACAGCGGCGGAACGCGCCGGGGAACTGCCAACACGCCGCTCGACGCCTTGTCGCCCCGCGAGCGCGACATCTTCGACCTGATCGTACGCGGCTACACGAACACGTCGATGGCCGAGACGCTGCACCTCAGCGTGAAGACCATCGAGACCCACCGTGCCCACATCAACAAGAAGCTGCGGGTCCACTCCACGGGCGAGCTGATCCGGCTGGCCGCGCTGCACGGGCTGGTCGCCACCTGAGCGACCGCCCGGGCGGGCCCGCTCAGCCAGGGTCTGCGGCGGCCGACAGGCGCGCCACCAGCGTGAGGCCCGCGCCCGGTCCCTGGTTCTCGACGTCCAGGCTGCCCCCGTGCAGCCGCATCACGGCCCGCGCGAACGGCAGGCCCATCCCGAAGTCCGGCCGGGCCGCCGCCAGATCCAGCCCCTGCGCCCGATAGGCGACGAACAGGTCATCCAGCGCGGCCGGCTCCACGCCACCGGCCGGCAGCACCACGCGGACCTCGACGGCGGGGGCAGCGGCCCCTGCCCCCACCGCCACGCTCACCCGCTTTCCATTCGCGTTGGCGAGGGCGTGGGCGACCAGGCAGGCGAACGCCTGCTGCAAACGTTTCGCATCGCCCTTCACCGTGAAGGTCGCCCGCGGGTCCGCGGGCCCGGACCAGTCCAGGGCGACCCGCCGGGCCGCCGCGTCCTTCTTCTTCTCCTCGACGGCCGCCGCGACGACAGCCGGCAGGTCGGTGGGGACCGATTCGAGCTTCAGACGCCCCACCAGGGCGCGCGCCATGTCCACGACGTCTCCCAGCATCCGGCCCTGCTGCCGGGCGCTCGCCTCGATGGCGTCGATGGCGGCCCTGTTCTCGCCGCCGTCGGCGGCGCGCAGCACGTGGGCCCACATGAAGATCGCGCCCATGGGCGCGCGCATGTCGTGGGCAAGCTGGGCGGTGAACTGGTACATCCAGCGGTCCACTTCGCGGATGTCGTCGGGCGGGGTCGGGTTGACGGCGGGCTGGTCGAGGTCAGTCATGGGGATTGTGCCCGGCGCTGTCATGCAGGAAGCGCTCCAGGTGAGGCGCCTCGGCCCGTCCCATCACGCGCAGCGTGTTCTCTCCCAGGATCTTGCGCAAGTCGGCGGGTGTGACGCCGCGCCGGCGCAGCTCGGACACCAGGGCGGGCAGCTGGCTGGCGTCGTCGAGGTCGGCGGGCAGCGAGGGGATGCCGTCGAAGTCGCTGCCCAGGCAGACGTGGTCCACGCCGGCCACCTCCACCATGTGCTGGATGTGTTCCGCCAGCCGCCCCAGCGGCACGGGTGGAAGCTGCGCCGACAGCTCCTGCATGCGGCGGAAGCGTTGCTCGAGCGGCACGTCGCGCGTGGCCGCCCACAGCGGGGCCTGCCGCCGGGAGTAGTCGGCATCCAGAAACGAGGGATTGTAGTTCACGCACACCGCGCCGCCGTTGCGGGCGACGGCCCGCAACATGGCATCGGTGACGTTGCGGGGCACGTTCGCCAGCGCGCGCGATGACGAGTGCGACAGCAGCACCGGCTTCTTCGCGTACCGGATGGCGTCCCAGAACAGTGGATCCGAGACGTGCGACAGGTCGACCAGGATTCCCAGACGCTCCATTTCGTCGATGACGCGGCGACCGAACGGGGTCAGGCCTTGCCCGTCCCCCTCGTCGCCCGACGAGCCCCCGATGGGATTGGAGTTCGTCCAGGTGAGCGTCATGTAGCGGACGCCTTCGGCGGCGAGCTGGCGCAGGTGCTCGAGCTGCTCGTTCTCCGTCCCCGGGCCCAGGGCGTGACCGCCCTCGACGCCCAGCAATGCCGAGGGTACGCCGCGGGCGGCGGCGTCACGCACGTCGCGCGCCGTGCGGGCGAGGGCCAGACGTCCCCCCGAGCCGGCCGCCAGCGCCTGGATGGCGTGAATCTGCTTCAGCGCCTCGCTGAAGTAGGTGGCGGGGGGCGTGCGGCTGGGCAAGACGAAGATCGAGAAGAACTCCGCGTCCAGACCACCGGCGCGCATCTTGGGAAGATCCAGATGCGCGCCGGGAATGCCGTCGAGAAACGACGCCGCCTGATAGACGATCCGTTGCGTGGTGTCCGCGTGGGTGTCGACGACGATGGGCCGCGGGCCGTCGGCGGCCGTCCAGGATGGCGGCGGCGGCGGCGAGACGAACGCGCCGGGCGGCGGCGGAAACAGCGCCGTCCAGGGCGAAACCAGCAGCGCGGCGCACGCAGCCATCACGGACACCATCGCGCGAAGCATAGCCGCGCCGCGCGACAGAAGAAAATGTCCCCGGCGGCGCCGGCCAGGCGCCTGGACACGCGGCGGAGCCACCTGCAGACTTTTCCGATGCGCTCGGCGACGCCTTGTTCATCGCGCCCTGCGGTCCCCTTGCCGAGGCGTGCGCCGGCCCGTTTCCCGATGCCTCTCGGCGTCGCGATGCCGCTTCGAACGGCGCGGGACTGCGCCGGGCTTGGCCGCGGTCGGCGTCACCGCCGCCTGTCGTCAGCGCTGCTCGCGGGGGCGATGGCCATCCTCGCCGTCGGGGGATGCGCCCACGCGCCGCCGCGCTTCGACCCGCGCGCGCGGCCCACCTGCCTGGTCCTGTCCTCGGGCGGTACCCGCGGCGTGGCCGAGCTGGGCGCCATCTCCGCCATACGCCAGGCGAACCTTCCCATCGATTGCGTGGTGGGAACCAGCGTGGGCGCGCTGGTGGGCGCGCTGTACGCCAGCGCGCCGGAGCAGGACACCACCGCCCGCTTCAGGCGGTTGACCGACGCGTACGTGTCCGCGACGGAGCAGGAGGCCGCTTCGCGAGGCGTGGGCGCCGGCCTGGCGCTGGCCGCGGTGGCCAGCGTCTTCTCGGGCGGCATGCTGGCGCCGGCCACCGCCGCCGTGGGCGGCTACCTGCTGGGGGCCGCCTCGACGACGCGCGCCGACCGCGGCCGCTTCGAGCAGGTGCTGCGGAGCGAGCTGGCGGGCGCCCGGATCGAGGCGTTGCCCAAGCCGTTCGCGACCATGCACCACGAGCGCGCCGGCGAGGGGCTGCGGCTGGTGATCGATCGCTCGGGTGACCTGGCCCGGGCGGTGGGCGCCAGCATCGCCAACCCGTTCGTCTTCGAGGACGTCGACGTGGCCAGCGCCCCCGCGCTGGATCCGGGCAGCGACCGCCTGGCCGCCACGCCGGTCGAGGACGCCTGCCGCCTGTTCCCCGACTCGAACTTGCTGGTCGTCAACGTCAGCGGCACACCCGCCGTTCGCGGCGACAGCGCCCGCTGCCCGATACGCGAGGTGATGATCGAGACGCCTGCGCTGGCCCCTGAAGCCGTCCTGGGCGGCCAGGGTGACGGCTTCGCTGTCTCGTGGCGGGCCGGCTTCGATGCGGTGGCCGGCGCCCTGCGCGGCGACGCCGGTTCCTGATCGTCGGCGCGGCCACGGCGCGGCGCCGCTCAGCAGCCAGCGCTAGGTAGCGACGAAGACGTTGCGCCCCTTGTCGGCGATCACCTGTCGGTACCACTCGGCCGAGTCCTTGGGGGTCCGCTTGCCCGTCTGATAGTCGACGTAGATCAAGCCGAAGCGGTGCTTGAACCCTTCCGCCCACTCGAAGTTGTCGAGCATCGACCAGTGGAAGTAGCCGCGCACCGGAACGCCCTCGGCGATGGCGCGCCCCAGCTCGCGCAGATAGCGGGTCGTGAAGTCGATGCGCGAGGGATCGTGACAGCGGCCGTCCAGGCCGACCCAGTCGCGCACGGAGACGCCATTCTCGGTGATGTACAGCGGCTTGCGGTAGCGCTCGTACAGCCACTTCGGCATCCAGTACATCGTCTCGGGCGCCACCGCCCACTCGAAGCTGGCGGTGATGGGAAACCCCTCCGGCCAGGGCACCGTCTCGGCCTTGCCGTCCTTGCCCCGGCGGATCCGATCGGCCTGGTACTGGTTCACGCCGATGAAGTCCAGGGGCTGGCCGATCTGCTTCAGATCGTCGGCCAGCGCCGAGGTGGTGAACAGCGGCGGCAGCTGATGGGCGTTCCCCTTCAGGTAGTCCGCCGGGTACCGTCCCAGCACCATGGCATCCAGCCACAGCGTGTTGCTGTACATGGTGTCGGGATCGGTGGCCAGGGCCCGCTCGCGCGCCATCTTCACGTCGTCGGGGTGCAGCGTGGCCGGAATGCGGTTCACCCCCGCCTGCGCCGTGCCGACGGACAGCTTCTGCTTCGCCTCGGCGCGCAACGCCTGCACCGCCCGGCCGTGGCAGCGCATGGCGTTGTGCGCGGCCAGCATCACCTCGGTGAAGCGCAGCTGATCGCCCGGCGCGTGGCGCCCCAGCTGCATGCCCGACCCGATGAACACCTGCGGCTCGTTGAGCGGCATCCAGGTGGGCACCCGGTCCGACAGCTTGCGCGCCACGATGCGCGTGTAGTCGCCGAACCAATCGGCCACGTCGCGGTTCATGAAGCCGCCGCGGTGATACAGCGCCAGCGGCAGATCCCAGTGGTACAGCGTCGCCCAGGGCTGGATCTTCGCCGCCAGCAGCTCGTCGACCAGCCGATCGTAGAAATCCAGGCCCTTCTGGTTCACCGCGCCCGTCCCTTCGGCCAGCACGCGCGACCAGGAGATGCTGAAGCGGTAGGCGGGCAGGCCCATCGCCTTCATCAGCGCGACGTCCTCCTTCATGCGGTGATAGTGGTCGGCGGAGCGATCCGGACACTGATCGCGCCACACCTTGCCGGGCTTCCGGCAGAACATGTCCCAGATGCAGGGACCACGGCCGTCCTCGGCGGTGGCACCCTCGACCTGGTAGGCGGCCGTGGCCGTGCCCCACAAGAAATCGTCGGGGAACGCCCGCGGCAGCGGGGGCAGGCGCACGTCGCCCGACGCCAACGCCCGTGACGTGGCAGGCAGGGCGGCCGCCGCGCCGGCAGCGGCCGCCAGCTTCAGCACGTCGCGCCGGCGGGGTGGGCCGGCAGCATTCCCAGGAGACCGAGCAGAGGGAGGCGTCACGGCGGAACCGTAGCGACGGGGCACGCGGCGGTCAATCGGGTTCACCGCTGGCGGCCCGCCTTGTCGCTGGCGGCGCGCAGGGCCTGCACGCGATCCGCGATCGCCTCTTCTCGCCCCTGGCGGCTGGGCTGGTAGTACCGCCGCCCCTTCAGCGCGGCCGGAAGGTACTCCTCGGCCACGTGATGAGCGGGGTGATCGTGGGGGTACTGATAGCCGGCGCCCCACCCCAGGCTCTTGCCCAGCCCGGTGGCCGCGTTGCGGAGGTGGGCCGGCACAGGCAGCGCGCCCTGGGCCTCCACGTCGGCCTTGGCGGCGGCGTAGCTGGTCAGGGCCGTGTTGCTCTTGGGGGCGGTGGCCAGGTACAGGCAGGCCTCGCTCATGGGCAGCACGCCCTCGGGCAGGCCCACGAAACGGAAGGCGTCGGTGGCGGCGTTGGCCACCACCAGGGCCTGGGGATCGGCGACGCCGATGTCCTCGGCCGCGAAGATGACCATGCGGCGAAGCACGAACAAGGGATCCTCGCCCGCCTCGAGCATGCGGGCCATCCAGTACAGGGCGGCGTCCGGATCGCTGCCGCGCAGGCTCTTGATGAAGGCGCTGACGACGCCGTAGTGCTCGTCGCCCGCCTTGTCGTACAGCAGCGTTCGCTTCTGCAGCGCCTCCTCGACCGCCGCCCGATCGACGATCCGCCGCGCCTCGCTGCCCGCCGGGCCTTCACCGGCGATGGCGGCGGCAGACTCCAGCGCCGCCAGCGCCCGCCGCGCGTCACCGCGGGCCTCGCGCGCCAGAAGATCGCGGACGTCGTCCGGCACGTCCAGCGGCATCTTGCCCAGCCCCCGCTCGGGGTCCGCGATGGCGCGGTCGATCAGCACGCGCACGTCCGCCGGCTCGAGCGCCCGCAGCACGACCACCTTGGCCCGCGACAGCAAGGCCGCGTTGACCTCGAAGGAGGGGTTCTCGGTCGTGGCGCCGATCAGCGTGACGGTGCCTGCCTCGACGTGCGGCAGCAGCGCGTCCTGCTGGGCCTTGTTGAAGCGGTGAATCTCGTCGACGAACAGGACCGTGCGGGTGCCCTGCTGGTCCCGCCGGGCGGCGGCCTCCGCCACCGCCTCGCGCAGCTCCTTCACGCCGGCCATCACGGCCGACACCGCCACGAACGCGGCCCCGGCCTCGCCGGCCAGCAGCCGGCCCAACGTCGTCTTCCCGGTGCCCGGCGGGCCCCACAAGATCAGCGACGGCAGCTCCTTGGCGTCCAGCACGCGCCGCAAAAGCTTGCCCGGCCCCAGGATGTGGGCCTGGCCGACGAACTCGGCCAGCGTCTGGGGCCGCATGCGCTCCGCCAGCGGCTGGCCACGACGGTCCCGGGACGCCGCGCGCGAGAACAGATCCATCCGGCCAGTTTACGTGACCGTCCCCGCCGGCGGCGCCGCAGAAGCGCCGCCGGCCAGAAATTCCCTAGTGGGTCGGGACGATCAGCACCTGCCGGATGGGCGCCAGCAGCCCGGTCGCGTTCAGCGTGGTTCGCCTGGCCGCACGCTGTTCGAACCGTCCCAGGGACGGTCGCGCCAACCGGCGAACGGTTGGCCGAACGAGGCGCGTCCGGGGGCAGCCGGCAGGCCTGAAGGGCCCCCACCAAGTAGATGAGGTTCCCGGTCGATGTTAGGGTGAAGAGCGTTGCGAAGTCTCCTCGCCCCCGCGCTGCTGTTCGGGCTGGCCGTTCCCGCCGCCAGCGTCGCTGCGCCGCCCGCCCCCGCCACGGCGCCCGCCGCCCCGGCGCCGGCGGAGGAGCCGCCGGTCGCCCCTTCGTCGACACGGCTGCCCGGGCTGGCGACGCGTCCGGCGGCGCCCCCCGAATTCCCCCGACCGCCCGCCGATCCGACCGCCCGCCGGGCCTGGCTGAAGAGCGCCCTCGACGAGGTGTTCGCCGCCCCTCCCTTCAGCCGTGCCAAGGTGGGCGTGCTGGTCTCCGAATCCGACAGCGGCAAGCCGCTGTACGCGCGCAACGAGAAGACCGCGTTCAACGCCGCGTCGAACGTCAAGATCGTCACCTCCGCGTCGGCGCTGGCGCTGCTGGGGCCCGATTACCGCTGGAAGACCACGGTGTCGATGGTGGCGAACGGCCGGTCGGGCAGCGAGGTCACCGGCGACCTGTACCTGCGCGGCTTCGGTGATCCCACGCTGAACACCGAGGACCTGGCCACCCTGGCCGGCGACCTGTGGGCCGAGGGCATCCGCCGCGTGAAGGGCGGCATCATCGCCGACGAGTCGTTCTTCGACGGAGCCCACGTGGGCCCCGCCTACGACCAGAAGAGCGACTCTTCGGTGTCGCGTGCGCCGTCGGCCGGGCTGTCGTTGAACGGTAATTTGATCTCGGTCACCATCGTGCCCGGGTCGCGGCCGGGCGCCGCCGCCAAGGTGCTGGTCGAGCCCCCGTCGGCCGGCTTCGTGGTCCAGGGCCGGGTCATCACCACGGGCTCGGGGCCCGCCCCCGCGACCGTCGAGACGTCCGAATCGGAAGGGGGACGCACGCTGATCACCGTCTCGGGTCGCGTGCGCGCCGGCTCCGAGCCCCGCGTCTACCGCCGGCGCGTGATCAACCCGCCGCTCTACGCGGCCTACACCCTGAAGGCGCTGCTGGAACGGCGCGGGATCACCGTCTCGCAGGCGCCTCGGGTGGGCATCGCGCCGGCGCAGGGACTGAAGATCCTGTCGACGAACGATTCGCCGCCGCTGGGCGTGGTGGTGCACGACCTGAACAAGCGGTCGAACAACTTCACCGCCGAGCAGCTGCTGCGCACCATGGGCGCCGAGATCGTGGGGCGCCCCGGCAGCTGGGAGAAGGGCCTCGAGGCGGTGGCGCGCTATCTGAACACGCTGGGGCTGCGCAAGGGCAGCTACCAGATGATGAACGGCTCGGGCCTGTACGATTCGAACCGCTTCAGCCCCGAGCAGATGGTGACCGTGCTGCGGGGCGCGATGCGGGACTTCCGCATCGCCGCCGAGTTCATGGCCTCGATGGCCATCGCCGGCACGGATGGGACCATCGGACATCGCATGGGCGGCACGCCCGCCGAGCGGTTCGTCCGCGCCAAGACCGGCACGCTGGCCACCGCCAGCTGCCTGTCGGGCTTCGCGGGATCGCCTGGCCACGCGCCGCTGGTGTTCTCGATCCTGATGAACGACGTCGCGGGCGCGGGTGACGCGCGGGCGGCGCAGGATCGCGTCGCCGAGCTGCTGGTCGCGTACATCGAAGGCGATGCACCGGCCGGCGAGCGCCCCGTCAGCACGGGCCGGTGAGCGCCCCGCCCTCGGGACCGGGCTGATAAACAGCGGTTCCGTGACGGTTTCGGGGCCGCCGTCATGAAACCGGCGCCGGACTGACGAAATCCCCGGCCGCCCGCCGCTTCGTCACCGTCGTGTCGCGCAAGTTTGGCCGCCGCGCCCCGCGGACTCCACCGTCGCGTCGCGACGACGACCGACACTTTCGTCATGGCGATCAAGACATTGGCCCACGTATCCGACCTGCACATCGGGAAGAGCGTAGAGACCGAACGCCGCGCGATCGGCATCCGTGACGCCCTGCTGGCCGCCGACGTCGATCACGTCGTCATCACCGGCGATCTGACCCACCGGGGCCGCATGGGCGAGCTGGCGGTGTTCTGGCGAATCTTCTCCTGCTTCCGCGATCAGCAGCGCCTGACGATCATCCCCGGCAATCACGACTGCCTGGGCGACGACGTGAGCGACGCCATCCAGGACGGCCCCCGCGTCACCGTGGCCCAGGCGCCCGGCCTGCATCTGATCCGCTTCAACTCCACCGGGCCGCACAACCGGACCTGGCTGAACGGCCAGGGGGCGATGAGCCCCGACGACGTTCGGGCCATCGAGCGGGCGGCGTCGGCGGCGGGGTCGGGCGACGTGGTGGCGGTGCTGCTGCACCATCACGTGTTGCCCCTGCCGGCCGATCACGCGGCCGAGCGGCTGAGCGAGTGGTTCGGCTGGCCCTACGCCGAGGAGCTGCAGCGGGGCACCGCGCTGGTGGCCGCGCTGCGCGGGCGCTGCGATCTGATCCTGCACGGCCACCGCCACACCCCCCGCCAGTCGACGTTCTTCCAGGAAGAAGCGCGCCCGCTGTCCATCTTCAACGCCGGTTCGTCGACCGAGCTGGGCCGCGTGCGCGTGTTCTGCCACGACGAGGGTGGCCTGATGTCCGAACCGGGGTGGCTGTCCACCTGGACGTCGCCGGTGCCGCAGCAGCCGGAGCGCCGCCCGGCCCGCCCGGCCAAGCCGCTGTCGTTCGCGCTCTAGCCGCTGCTAGGGCCGCGCCGCGCGAGCGCGGTAATAGGGGCGCAGCACGCCGCGCGCGCCCAGCGCCAGGATGACGGCGGTGATGGCCAGCGTGGCCACGCTGGCGTGGGCCGGTCCTCCCACCAGCTGTCCTGCGGTGCCCACCAGCGGCCCCACGCACGACCCGACCCCCACCAGGGCCTCGAACAGGCCGCCCGCCTCGACGGCGGCGTGCCCCACCGTCAGGGAATAATAGAGGGCGCAATAGTAGATGAGGCCCATGCCCACGCCGAAGCCCAGCAGTCCCATCACCAGGCCGATCGGCGTGGGGGCGAGCAGGATCGCGGCGAAGCTGGCCAGCAGCAGGGCGCTGCCCGCCGCCAGCGTTCCCCAGCGCCCGTGCCAGAACGCCGTCCGCCACATCGCGAAGAACGTCAGGAAGCGCGCCGTCATCCACAGCCCGGCGAACACGCTGCCCTCGCTGCCCAGGCCCACGGCGGCCAGGCGAAACGGCAGCAGCGGCGCGATGGCCGTCGAGATCACGTAGCTGAGCGGCAGCAGCCAGGTCGAGGCCTTCGCCAGCGCTGCGTACTCGCGACCCATGGCCGCGCGCGCGTCCGCCTCATGATGGGCCGCGGGACGCGACGGCAAGCCCAGCGTGGCCACCAGCGCCAGCACGTTGACCAGGCCGCCCAGCCCCAGGCACCAGGGCAAGCCCAGGCGCGCCACCAGCGGCATCAGGAACAGCGGCACCGCCATGGCGGGCGTCCACACCACGTTGAACCAGCCGATGGCGCGGCGCATGTGCGCGCCATGCCGGCCGGCCGAGACATAGCTCTCCACGATGGGCCAGATGGTCGCCGACGCCACCGAGGCGACGAAGGCGGTCACCCACAACGCCCACTGCGCGTGCGGCAGCGCCACCGGCAGCAGCGCCACCGCCGCCCACAGCGTGAAGGCGGCCCACAGCACGGCGCGCGGCGCGAACCGCGCGGCCAGCCGCCCCGAGCGCCACGAGGCCGCCGCGGACAGCGCGCCCATCGAGGCCGCCAGCAGCAGGTTGCGGGCGGGCGAGAATCGATAGTGCTGCGCGGTCACGAAGAACAGGCCCGCCCAGAACGCGCCGCCGCTGACCGAGCCGAAGAACGTGACGGCCAGGATCGCGGTCAGGGACGCGCGTCGTTCGGCGACGGACGAAGCGTTCACGGGCGCGCGAGCTTAGCTCATGAATCACCGCCCAGGAGGCGCGGGCCGCGCCCGGCGCGACCTGCGTCCTTTTCGCCGCGGAACCGTGGCGCCGTCGCCGCGGGATCGCCCCCACCATGAAACACAGAGTTCGCGACCCCGCCATCGGCGCTCCCCGGGTTTGTCGCACGGTGTTTTTACGCTTGCTGCATGGAAACAACCAACACAGCGTTCGTGGTCCGCTCGCCACCCTCGGCCACGCCGGGACACAGCGTGGTGCCATCGCTGGGGACGCCGCCGGCGCCGGCCCACGGTCCGTGGCTCCGGCGTCTGGCGCTGGTCACCGACGCCTGGCACCCGCAGACGAACGGGGTGGTCAACACGCTGGCGCGCCTCACCAAGCACCTCGAATCGCAAGGGGTCCAGGTGCTGGTCATCGCGCCGGATGGCCACCGGACCCTGCCTCTGCCCTCGTACGCCGAGATCCGCGTCGCCTGCAACCCCTGGAAGGCGATCAGCCGCCTCAAGGCGTTCCAGCCCGACGCCGTGCACGTGGCCACCGAGGGCCCGCTGGGCTTCTGGGCGAACCGCTGGCTGCGCGCCCGCGACCTGCGCTTCACCAGCAGCTTCCACACCCGCTACCCCGAGTATCTGAGCGCCCGGCTGCCAGTGCCGCTGGAGTGGGGCTACAAGGTGGAGCGCTGGTTCCACGGCCCCGCCGAGCACACGTTCGTCGGGACCCTGTCGCTGCTGCGCGAGCTGCGCGAGAAGCGCGTGGGCCGCCGCCTGGTCCACTGGCCGCGCGGCGTGGACGTCCGTCACTTCAACCCCGACCAGCGCCGCACCGCCACCTACGGTGACCTCCCCGGCCCCATCTGGCTGTACGTGGGCCGCGTCGCGGTGGAGAAGAGCCTGGAAGACTTCCTGCAGCTGCCCCTGCCCGGCTCGAAGGTGATCGTGGGCGACGGCCCCGCGCGCGAGGATCTTCAGCGCCGCTACCCGGACGCCGTGTGGCGCGGCTACCAGTTCGGCGAGGACCTGGCCCGGCACTACGCCAGCGCCGACTGCTTCGTGTTTCCGTCGCGCACCGAGACCTTCGGCAACGTGCTGCTGGAGGCGCTGGCCTCCGGGCTGCCGGTGGCTTCCGTCCCGGCCCCCGGACCCTCGGATCTGATCAGCGAGGGGGTGAACGGCGCCATCGACGAGAACCTGCGAGCGGCCTGCGCGCGAGCCATCGGGTGCGGGCGCGACCGGGCCCGGGAGAGCGCCCTGCCCTTCACGTTCCTGGCCAGCCACCGCCAGTTCCAGCGCCACCTGGTCCCCATGAGCCCCGAGCGGCCGTACCGCAGCCCCCTCGAGCTCGAATCTGCGCTGTCGTGACGAAGACCATCCCGCGACGACAGCGCCCGGCCGCCCCGAGCGCCGTCAGCGCGCTACTGCTCGGGCGAGCGCAGCAGCGGCTGGCCCATGTGGATGACCTCGCCGCTGTGCCGCCCTTCCGCCAGCGCGAAGCCCTTGGGCGCGAAGACGATGATCGTCGAGCCCAGCTCGAACCACCCCATCTCCTGGCCCTTGGCGAAGGGGATGTGGCAAGGGATGACGTTCGGGCCCTGGTGCCGCAGGTGCAGCAGCACGTCGAGGCCGTGCAGGCGGATGCTGGCGACCAGGATGGAGGCCACCGGGACGATGGTCAGCAGGTGACCGCTGCTCACCAGGCGCGTACGCAGCACGGCGCGTTCGTTCTTGCAGAACAGCTTCTCGACCCGCGCCAGGGCGATGGGGTTGGTGTTCCAGGTGTCCCCGGAGATGTAGGTGACGTTCTCGACGACCAGGTCGTGTGGCGCGTGGAAGCGGTGATACATGCTGGAGGTCAGGCGCAACGTGACGTACTGGCCGTCCCGGTACAGGTCGACCGCCGCGGGATCGACCAGCAGATCCTCCAGCGTGTAGCCGAACCCCTTGGCCTGGATCAGGCGGTTGCCGTCGACGGTGCCGCAGGCGCCCACGATGGCGTCGCAGGGGCTGGTGATGACGTCCGGGGCCATGTCGACCGGCCGCGCGCCCGGCGTCAACTCGCGGATGAAGCAGTCGTGAAGGCTCTCGAACTGCTCCTTGGCGGCGTCACGCAGGTCGACGTCGGCGAACAGCTGCCACAGCCCGATCGACAGGTCGCGCACCAGAGGGTGGCGCAGCTTGCTGAACCAGCCGATGAATTGCGTGGCCAGGCGACGCGGGATGCGGTTGGTCAGCAGGAAGTTCAGGTCTTCCTGATGCGCCAGCTTGGGCAGCTCACGGGCCGAGGTCAGGGCGGAGGTCCACAGGGCGCTCGCTTTGGTCATCGGGTGGTCTTTCCTTTCCGTTCGGTTTCGTCGCTGGCAAGCGACGTGTCGCGCGATGTCGCGCCGTTCCTGGACCTGCCCGTTCGAGGTGAATCATGAACGAGACCCTGGCCCTCGCTGTCATCCCTTCGGGCGCCGCCGCGCTGACGGCGTCCGTGCTGAAACTGAAGAAGCGCCTCGAGCTGTCGAAGGCGAAGCACCCGTCGCTGCGCGGGCACTCGCGGTGGGCGCGCCGGGTGGCCGCCCAGGTGCCGTTCTACGAGTACGACGACGCCACGTTCTTCCGCTCGGACGACGCGCCCGACCCGGTGGCCGAGCAGCGCCGGGCCGGCTTCATGCGGCTCTCCGCGCTGTTCGAGCATCGCTTCGCGAAGACCCGGGCGCTGACCGCGGAGGTCGAGGGGAGCATCTCGGACCAGCAGTTCACCAGCGCCTACCGCGTCCCCTTCCAGTACCGGCGGCTGGTGAAGCGGCACCTGGGGGCGGGCTCGTTCGTCGAGTCGTCGTCCGGCGTCACGGTGACCGATCTGGACGGCAACCGGAACTACGATCTGGCCGGCTCGTACGGGGTCAACGTGTTCGGTTACGACTTCTACAAGGGCTGCATGGACGCCGCCGCCGAGCGGGTGCGCGCGCTGGGGCCGGTGCTCGGCGCGTACCACCCGGTCGTCGCCTACAACGTCAAGCGGCTGCGCGAGGTCTCCGGCCTGGACGAGGTGTCGTTCCACATGTCGGGCACCGAGGCGGTCATGCAGGCGGTGCGGCTGGCCCGCTATCACACGCGGCGCAGCCACCTGGTCCGCTTCTGCGGCGCGTACCACGGCTGGTGGGGCGACGTGCAGCCGGGCATCGGCAACCCCACCCCCGCGCACGAGACGTACACGCTGAAGGACATGGACGGCGATGCGCTGCGGGTCCTGCGCCGGCGCAAGGACATCGCCTGCGTGCTGGTCAACCCGCTGCAGGCGCTGCACCCGAACGGCGCGGCGCCGGGCGACTCGACGCTGGTGGACAGCAGCCGCAGCGCCCACGTCGATCGCCAGGCCTACACGGCCTGGCTGCGCGAACTGCGCGAGGTGTGCACGGCGCGCGGCATCGTGCTGATCTTCGACGAGGTGTTCGTGGGGTTCCGCCTGGCCCCGGGCGGCGCCCAGGAGTACTTCGGCGTCCGCGCCGACATGGTCACCTACGGCAAGACCCTGGGCGGCGGCTTCCCCGTGGGCGTGGTGTGCGGGCGCAAGGACCTGATGAAGCGCTACCGCGACGACCGTCCCAGCGACATCTGCTTCGCGCGCGGCACCTTCAACGCCCACCCCACGGTGATGGCGGCCATGTACGAGTTCCTGCACCGCATCCAGTCCCCCGAGATCCAGCGGCTGTACGACGGCCTGGACCAGACCTGGAACGACCGCGCCGAGCGCCTGAACGCCCGGCTGCGGGGCGAGGGGCTGCCGGTCCAGGTGGCGAACCTCTCCACCATCTGGACCGTGAATTACACCCAGCCCTCGCGCTACAACTGGATGCTGCAGTTTTATCTGCGCGCGCAGGGGCTGCAGCTCAGCTGGGTGGGGACGGGGCGCTTCATCTTCAGCCTCAACTACACGGACGCCGACTTCGAGGGGGTGGCCGAGCGGTTCCTGGCGGCCGCCCGCGCCATGAAGGCCGACGGCTTCTGGTGGTCGACGCCGGACCTGACCAACAAGGCCATCAAGCGCCGCATCCTGCGCGAGATGCTGAAGCATCGGTTCTAGGGGGTTGTACGCGCGAACGCCGGCAGGCACGGCCCACCGGCGTCGCGTCGTCTCGTCTGTCCGGGCGTGGGGCCGGGACTTCACGCGGCCTGGTGGTACTCCGGGCCCGACATGGGATCGATCAGCTCGCCGCGGAACAGGGCCAGCGGCGCCTTGCGGTACAGCATCAGGTCATGGAAGGGATCGGTCAGGATCTTCGTGAACCAGACCAGGCCGGTCTGCACGCCGCGCAGGAAGAACAGGTGCACCGTGCGGAACAGCAGCGCGCCCACGCCGATCACCAGCCACATCTGCGCGGTGTGGTGGATGAAGCCGGAGACGTCGGTGTACGGCGCCTTGAAGATGCCGAACAGCGTGGGGCTGAAGAACAGCACCAGCGGCGACAGGCCCCACACCAGGTGCAGGATCACCTTGCGGCGCAGGTTGTAGCCGACCTTCACGTCTTCCTTGTACTGGTGGGTGGCCTGGTTCACCTCGTCGTAGCCCTTCGGCTCGAAGAAGAAGTGCCCGGACTGCCGGGTCACCATCGCCACCAGCCAGCCCACGATCGCCGCCGCCACGGGGCGCGTGAACAGCAGCGCGTACGTGCACAGGAACGAGCACGCGCTGATGAAGTGCAACGACTGGTTGATGCGGCTCTGATGGTAGTAGCGGTGGTCGTCCCAGCGCTGCTCCCGCAGTTCCTCGAGAAAACTCTTCCTCGCGTTCTCCATGGGTTTGGATCCTCCTCTGCCGGGTTGACGGCGTCCCCAGCGTCGCCCCGCCGGGGGGCCTTCGCCAGCGAACTTCAGGCAACGATTGCGGGCAGGAACATGGCTGATCGGTGACGCTTGAATTCACACGTCCTTTCTTCCAGGATGCCCGCGGGGACAACGACATGGAGGCAAGCGCCGGACAGCCACGAAAGACGCCGCTTTACGAGGCCCATCGCGCCCTGGGGGCGAAGATGATCGACTTCGGCGGCTGGTTGATGCCCGTGCAGTACGCGACCGGGATCATCGACGAGCACCAGGCCACACGGCGGGCGGTCGGCCTGTTCGACGTCTGCCACATGGGCGAGGTCCACTTCCGCGGGCCGCGCGCCACGGACGCCGTGCAGCGGCTGGTGACCGGCAACATCGGCGCGCTGCCCAACGGCCACGCCGCCTACGTGGTGGCCTGCTACCCGGACGGCGGCATCGTCGACGATCTGATCGTGTACCGCTTCGAACGCGACCACATCCTGATCGTCGTGAACGCGGCCAACGTGGCCAAGGACGTGGCCTGGTTCCGCGACAACGTGGGCACCTGGTGCGACGTGACGGACGCCTCGGACGAGACCGGGCTGCTGGCGTTCCAGGGGCCGCTGGCCGAGCGGGCGCTGCAGCCGTTGACGGACGCCCCGCTGGCCACGCTGAAGCACCACGACTTCTTTCCCGCCGCCACGGTGGCCGGGGTTCCCGTCTCCATCGCCCGCACCGGCTACACCGCCGAGGACGGCTTCGAGCTGTTCGCACCGATGGCGGAGGTGCCCAGCCTGTGGGACGCGCTGCTGGCGGCGGCCCAGACGGCGGGCGGCAAGCCGGTGGGCCTGGGCGCCCGCGACACCCTGCGCCTGGAAGGGCGCCTGTCGCTGTACGGCAACGAGTTGACGAACCAGACCACGCCCATCGAGGCGGGGCTGGGCTGGGTCGTGAAGTTCGAGGCGGGTGAGTTCATCGGGAAGCAAGCCCTGCTGAAGCAGCGGTCCGAGGGCCCCACCCGCAAGCTGGCCGGCTTCGTGATGGTGGGCCGCGGCATCGCCCGCCACGGCTATCCCATCGTCGACGAGGCGGGCGCGCGCATCGGCGAGGTGACCTCCGGCTCCCCCGGGCCCACCGTCGGCAAGAACATCGGGCTCGGTTACGTTCCCGCGGCAAAGGCCGAGGCAGGCACCCGGCTGCTCGTTGATTGCCGTGGCAAGTTCATCGACGCCGAGGTAGTCAAAGGTCCGTTTTATCGTCGTGAAAGGGACCCTCAGAGGGTCCCTTAGACCCCCCGCGATGGGGGTCGTCGGGCGGAGCCCGCCGACCCCCGACGCGATCGAAGGGGCGTACGCCCGGGCAGGACGTTTCACGTGATATTCGAGTTATAAGTGGTACGTCGTTACGAGAGGGAGAGGAAACGCTGATGTCTGGTTCATACCCGAACGATTTGCTGTACACGAAGGACCACGAGTGGGCTCGCATCGACGGCAAGGTGGCGACCATCGGCGTGACGCGGTTCGCGGTGGATCAGCTCGGCGACGTCACCCAGGTCGACCTGCCCAAGGAGGGCGAGAAGGTCAGCCAGGGGGACGTGTTCGGCAGCGTCGAATCGGTGAAGGCCGTCTCGGATCTGTTCGCGCCGCTGTCGGGCAAGGTGGTGAAGGTGAACAGCCCCCTCAGCGAGTCGCCCGAGAACGTCAACGAAGAGCCCTATGACGAGGGCTGGATGATCCAGATCGAGCTGAGCAAGCCCGACGAGGTGAAGTCGCTGCTGGACGCCGACGCCTACCAGGAGTTCCTGCGGGAGTCGGCGGAGTAGCGCCGCGCATGGCCATCGCTCTTCCCGCAGCCCCCCGGTTCGTCTCCCGCCACATCGGTCCCGACGCCTCCGACATCGCCAGGATGTTGCAAGCGCTGGGCGCGCCCACCCTGGACGCGCTCATCGACGAGGTCATCCCGGCCGGCATCCGGGCCCGGACGGCGCTGTCCCTGCCGCCCGCCAAGACGGAGCACGAGCTGTTGACCGAGTGCCGGCGGCTGGCGGCCCAGAACCAGCTGTTCCGGTCGTACATCGGCCTTGGCTACTCGGACTGCATCACCCCGCCCGTCATCCAGCGGAACATCCTGGAGAACCCCGGTTGGTACACGCAGTACACCCCCTACCAGGCCGAGATCTCGCAGGGCCGGCTGGAGGCGCTGCTGAACTTCCAGACGATGGTGGGTGACCTGACCGGTCTGCCCGTCGCGAACGCGTCGCTGCTGGACGAGGGGACCGCCGCCGCCGAGGCCATGCACATGATCGCGGCGGTGGCGCCGTCCGCGGACGAAGCGGGACGCGCCTTCTGGGTGTCCTCGGCCTGCCATCCGCAGACAATCGCCGTAGTGAAGACGCGCGCCGAACCGCTGGGCATCGAGGTGGTGGTGGGCGATCACCGGGTCGTCGATCAAGAGGGCTTCGACCGGAAGATCTTCGGGGCGCTGCTGCAGTATCCGACCTCCGACGGCGCCATCGCCGATTACCGCGCCTTCATCGAGCGCGCGCACGCCGCGGGCGCGCTGGTGGTGATGGCGGCCGATCTGCTGGCGCTGACGGTGCTCACGCCGCCCGGTGAGCTGGGCGCCGACGTGGCGGTGGGCAGCGCCCAGCGCTTCGGCGTGCCCCTGGGCTACGGCGGACCGCACGCCGCCTACTTCGCCACCAAGCCGGACTTCGTGCGCAAGCTGCCGGGGCGCCTGATCGGCGTCTCCGAGGACGCCCACGGTCACATGGCGCTGCGGATGGCGCTGCAGACGCGCGAGCAGCACATCCGGCGGGAGAAGGCCACCAGCAACATCTGCACGGCGCAGGTGTTGCTGGCGGTGATCGCGGGTATGTACGCCGTTTATCACGGGCCGGCGGGACTGCGCGCCATCGCCCAGCGGGTGGCCGGTCTGACCGCCATCCTGGCCCATGGTCTGTCACGCCTGGGCATCACCGTGCGGCACAAGCAGTTCTTCGACACCTTGCGCGTCGAGGGCACGGCCACCGAGATAGCGAGCTGGCTGCACGGCGCGGAGGCGCGCCGCATGAACTTCTGCCGGCTGGACGCGCACTCGCTGGGCATCTCGCTGGACGAGACCACGGCGCCCGAGGACGTCGAGGCGATCTGGGCGGTCTTCACGCGCGGCGGAGCGGAGGCGCTGACGGTGGCCGAGGTGGCGGGCGAGGCCGAGCTGGCCTGGCCGGCGGCGTTGACCCGGCAGAGCGCCTTTCTGACCCATCCCGTCTTCAACGCGCATCACTCCGAGACGGAGATGCTCCGCTACATCAAGCGGCTCGAGTCGCGCGATCTGTCCCTGACGCACTCGATGATCCCGCTGGGGTCGTGCACCATGAAGCTGAACGCCACGGCCGAGATGCTGCCCATCACCTGGCCCGAGTGGAGCGGGATCCACCCCTTCGCGCCTGTCGGCCAGGCGGCCGGCTACCAGGCGATGTTCCGCCAGCTGGAGGCCATGCTGGCCGAGGTGACCGGCTTCGCGGGCATCTCGCTGCAGCCAAACGCCGGCTCGCAGGGCGAGTACGCCGGGCTGCTGGTCATTCGCAAGTTCCATCAGAGCCGCGGGCAGGGCCAGCGCGACGTCTGCCTGATCCCGTCGTCCGCTCACGGCACCAACCCCGCCTCGGCGGTGCTGGCCGGCTACCGGGTGGTGGTGGTGGCCTGCGACGACGCCGGCAACGTCGACCTCGGCGACCTGCAGGCCAAGGCGCGCGAGCACCAGGACCGGCTGGCGGCGCTGATGATCACGTACCCGTCGACCCACGGCGTGTTCGAGGAGGAGATCCAGAAGATCTGCTCGCTCGTGCATGAACACGGAGGCCAGGTGTACATGGACGGCGCCAACATGAACGCGCAGGTGGGGCTATGCCGCCCGGCCGACTTCGGCGCGGACGTGTGCCACCTGAACCTGCACAAGACCTTCTGCATCCCCCACGGGGGCGGCGGTCCTGGCATGGGACCGATCGGCGTGGCCAAGCACCTGTGCCCGTTCCTTCCCGGTCACCCCCTGGTGGAGATCGGGGGCGAGCAGAGCATCGGCCCGGTGTCGGCGGCGCCCTGGGGCAGCGCCAGCATCCTGCTGATCTCGTGGGCCTACGCGCAGATGATGGGCGGTGACGGGCTGACGCAGGCGACGAAGGTCGCGATCCTGAACGCCAACTACGTCGCCCGGCGGCTGGGCGGGCACTTCCCGGTCTTCTACACGGGCAAGCGGGGGCGCGTCGCGCACGAGTGCATCCTGGACATGCGCCACCTGAAGAAGCTGGCCGGGATCGAGGTGGAGGACGTCGCCAAGCGGCTGATGGACTACGGCTACCACGCCCCGACCATGTCGTTCCCCATCCCCTCCACCATGATGGTCGAGCCGACGGAGAGCGAGAGCCTGGCCGAGCTGGACGCCTTCTGCGACGCCATGATCGCCATCCGCGAGGAGATCCGGGAGATCGAGGCGGGCGCGTTGCCCCGCGACGACAACCCGCTGAAGCATGCCCCGCACACGGCGGCGGCGGTCACCGCGGGCGAGTGGTCGCATCCCTACCCGCGGCAGCGGGCGGCCTTTCCCTCGCCGGCCACGCGCACGCACAAGTTCTGGCCGCCGGTGGGCCGCCTCAACAACGTGCTCGGCGATCGGAAGTTGTTCTGCGTCTGTCCACCGATCGAGGCGTATCAGTCGTGACGCGCCGGCTGCATCGCGGCGTGCTGCAGGCGGCCTCCCTGGGAGGCGCCGCTTGCCACCGCGAGGCCGCGGCGCCGGACTAGGCGCAGCCGACCGCGACGCCGGCGGCGCCGGCGTGGGGACGGACGGGATGACGAAGCCCCTGTTCCAGGGTGCTGACGACGACAAGGCCCATCGACCTCATCGGGCAGTTCGAAGGGGCCGGGGCCAGCAGGCGCCGCCAGCGCGGCGTCAGAACGACGTCAGCCAGGACCAGACGTCGTCCGGCGTCCAGGTGCAGGGGCAGGACGTCGAGCAGGTCTTGGGAGCCGTGGCGCAGGAGTTGTAGAGGTCCGACGTGCCGTCGACGGGGCCGGGACCGTGGCCCGACTGATGGACGCACCAGCGCACCGGATGGCCCGCCGAGCAGCCCGCGTAGTTCGTGCAGATGTGTCCGCCCGTGCTCAGGTACGGCGGTGGCTGCGGCGGCTGCGGCGGGTTCTGCGCCGTGCAGCCGTTGTTCTTCACGAACCGGTCGCGGATGGGGGTGGCCAGGCTCATGCTGACCGTCGTGTCGGTCAGGCCCTCGGTCTGCCACAACGCCACCGGATCGCCGCCGCCGTCGCAGCCGCTCAGCTGTCCACCCTCATAGATGACGGCCGCGTGGAACACCTTGGCGCGCGCGCAGGCCAGCTCGTAGCTCATCCCGCCGCCGTAGCTGAAACCGGCGGTGATGATGTGTGAGATGTCGACGCAGTAGTTGTCCTGGATCAGCTTCAGCATGTCGTCGGCGAAGGCCAGATCGCGCCCGCCGGTGTTGGCCCAGCCCGCGCTCAGGCCGTCGGGGGCGACGAAGATCGCGCCGTTGTTCGACTTGCGCTGTAGCCCGTAATACGACCACCAGTAGCCGTTGGAGCCGCCGTTGTCGACCTGGGCGGAGTTGCCGCCGTTCCAGTGAAACCCGAAGATCAGCCAGTAGGGCTTGTTCTTGTCGTAGTTGTCGGGAAGCCGCAGGGCGAAGCCGCGCGACCCACCGGCCTTGGAGTCGTTGATGGTGACGTAGCCGCCGTCGCCGTGCCCCACGCTGTTGCCCGAGCTGGCGCTGGCGCCGGCGCTCTCGCCCGGAACCATGCCGAACGTCAGGGTCGAGGTCTTGCCACAGCCGGCGCTCATGCCAGGGGTGCCGGCGGGGGTGCCGGCCGAGCCACCGGTCGCGGACGAGCCTCCGGTGCTGGCCCCGCCCCGCCCCGAGCCGCCCGTCCCCGGCCGGCCGGCCACGCCGCTGGCGCCGCCGCCGGCCGCGCCGGTGATGCCGCCGGAGCCGGTGATGCCCCCCGTGCTGCTGGCACCGCCCGCGCCGGTCGCGCCACCGGTGGCGTGCGCGCCGCCTGTGCCCTTCGTCCCGCCGCTGGCGACGCCGCCGCTGCCCGGCGTACCACCGGAACCGCTGATACCGCCCGGCCCCTTGGCCGGCGAACCGCCCGAACTGGTGGTGCCACCCGTACCGGTGGCGCTCGCGCCACCGCTGGCGTGCGCGCCCCCCGAGGCGCTCGCACCACCGCTGCCGGCGGCGGCGTCCGGGACCGACTCGCCCGAGCCGGAGCTACAGGCGGCGGTCAGCGCCAGCAGACACAGGGAGGCCGGCCAGAGAAGCCGCGCGCGAGAGGCCAGATGAAGTGGTCGATTGCTTTCCATGATTGAACGTCCTCCCAGAGAAGCGGCCGCACGAGCGGTCGGCCCGTGATCACGGGTTCGTCTTCAGATCCGCGTACGCAGTCTCGAGCCCCGCCGCGCTCACGATCGCCTGGGCGTCGGCGGGGAAGTTGTCGCCATTCAGCTGGATGTTGCCGGAGACGGTGTTTCCGGGACCGTTCAGGCCGGGGCTGGCGGAGCTTCCCCAGTTGTTCGTGAACGTGATGTGGCCTGTGTTGTTCGAGGCGTTGGCGTTGGCGGTCACGTAGGAGCCGAAGTTCGCGTAGACGTTCTTCGTCTCGGTGATGTACGCCGACCCTTCGTCGTTGTACTCGCCCCAGTAGGTGCCCGACAGCCCCGACCCTTTGCCCTCGCAGTAGTTCTGGCTGACCACGGTCCCGGGCTGAAAACCCAGGTTGTAGTGGCAGCCACCGTCGTTCATCTGCAGCATGGCCAGGTGAACGTAGTTGGCGCTGATGGTGTTGTTCTTGGCGGTGGTGGCGCTCGCGTACAGCGGCTGGTACTGATACAGGTTCCCGGTCGACCGGGTCTTGTAGTCGTTGTTGCCGCCGGCGTCGTTGGCGCCCCACCCCAGGCCGCTGTTCAGCCCCGAGTACGGCACGTTGTAGATCTCGTTGTGCGACACGACGACGTTGGCCGCGTAGGTGAACATGATGGCGGCGAAGTCGCGGTAGTCGATGCCGACGTCGTGGACCAGGTTGTCCTTGATGGTCATGTTCTGGTTGATCAGGTTCGCGCCGGCGTCCGTCGCCCCGCACACCTTGTCGCCGCAGGGGTGGTGCGCCCAGGCCTGGATTCCGCCGATGACGATGCCGCCGCCCGCCAGCTGCGAGAACACGCAGCCGGTCACGTTCACGCCGTTCGCGCCCAGGCCCACGCCGGTCGCGTGGGCGCTGGCGTCGTTGCCGATCCCCAGGCCGACCTGGCCCAGGGCGACGAAACGATCGCGGACGAAGGAGATGTTCTTTGCGGCAGAGACCTGCACGGCCGCCGGCATCTGCAACCAGCGCGGCCGGGCCGCCTCGAACATCGGCGTCTGCCCGCCTCCCGGATAGTTCGAGCGGGGTCCCACCAGATACCCGCCCGTCTGCTGATCGGCGAATCCGTCCTTGTTCGGCTGCAGCCAGCTGGTGTGCGAGAAGGTCAGCCCGCTGAAGACGATGTCGTGCGCGGGCTGGGCGTAGGGATCACCGCCGCTGGGCGCGGCGTATCCCACCGCCTGCGTGGGGTTGGCGGTGGGCGGCGACACGCACGCGCCGCCGCCGCTCGGGGCGCCCCCCGGACAGGCCGCTCCGACGGAGAGCAAGTACTCGAGCTGCGGCAACTCGACGTCGACCTTCGTCAGGTCCTGACCGGCCGTGGGAATGTAGTACAGCGCGCCGGCCGTGGTGTCCTGGTACCACTCGCCCGGCTGATCGAGCAGCGTGAGGTCGTTCTCGGCGTAGATGGGTCCCTGGCGGTACGGGCTCTGCACGGTGTCGTAGCCCCAGGTGTTCTGATCCCAGGCCGGCTGCGCCATGGTCACGGCGTTGCTCTTGACGCTCTGGATGGGCGAGTACCGGTTCGTCCATGAACCGATGATGTTCAGCTCGGCCCGCGCCGGGATCGCCAGGTTGTTCAGGTAGCTCAGGCTGCTGCTGGTGAAGGTCCACCCATCGCTGGTGAACGTCATGCTCGAGCGGCTGATCGACGCCGAGCGGGCGCGGGTGGCCAGCTTGCCGTCGACGTACAGCTGCCGCGTGACGAAACCGGCGGGGGCGGACGCTTTCCAGATGTTCTTGGTGGAATCGCTCACCGCCCATCCCGTCACCGCTTTGCCTCCCGAGAGGACGGGATGCGCGCCGGCCGCGGCCTGCCAGGTGATGGTGTGGCCGTTGGTGCCCGAATCTGCTGCCGTGAAGACCAGAGGCGCCGTCAGCCGATAGACGCCGTCAGCCAGCTCGACCATGAGATCGCTGGTCATGGCCGCGGCCGCGCCGCGCACCGCGGTCTGCCCTTGCGTGATCGAGCACGGTGCATCGCTGGTGCAGCTGGTGCCGGTGCCGCTGGGCGAGACGTAGATCTTGCCGCCGCTCTGGCCTGCGGCGCCGCTTCCGCCACTGGCTGTCGAGCCGCCCGCGGCGCTTCCGCCGCTGGCGGACTTCATGCCGGCCGAACCGCCGCTGCCCGGTCCGCTGATTCCGCCGGTGGCAGAGCCGCCACCGGTGCCGGCGTTGCCACCCGAACCGGTCGCTTTTCCGCCGCTGCCGATCACGCCGCCCGTCGCGCTGCGGCCGCCGCTTCCGCTCGTGCCTCCGCTCGATGCTCCCCCGCCCGAGCCGCCTGAGCCGACGGCACCCTTGCCGCCGGTGGCGGCACCGCCCGTCCCGGCCGAAGCGCCGCCGCTGCCGCTCGCAGCACCGCTGCCAGAGCCCCCGCACGCGCTCAGCAAGCAGATCAGCGCCAGACCGGGCCGAACCCCGCTACCGCGTCGAGCCGCCTGCACCTTCGAGCACATCAGGGCACCTTTCCCCTAACTGCCCCGAGCGGTGCGTTTGTTCACCGAAGAACCGGACGACCAGGCCAGCGCAGCGCTCCGCGCTCGCCGGGGGCGCCGGTGCGGCGGGCGTCACACCTCACAGCCCAGGCGTCACCCGGACGCGCGGGTGCCGAATTCCGAGCACAACGCGCCTGTCAACGGCAGCTTGAAACATGCAAGGTTTCGCTTCAGCCTCCCCGGCTTGCCGTTGCCTGGCGCTCGCAATCGCGCTCGCCGCTGTGGGCGCCTGCTCCTCCACGCCGGGCAGCGGCAACGCGGAACAGATGGGCCGCTCGAACGGGACGGCGAGCGGAGGCAGCCGAGCCGGCTCGGGCGGCAGCGCGGCCAGCGGCGGCACCAGCGGCAGCGGAGGCCGCACCGCCAGCGGCACCACGGGCAGCGGCGGCATCATCGGCAGCGGCGGCATCATCGGCAGCGGCGGCGCGAGGGCAGGTGCCACCGGCGACAGCGCCGACGCGGGCGTCGACGCCGGCGGGACGGGCGGAGCTGGCCAGCGCGACGACGCAGGGGTCACCGGCGGTTCGGGCGGCGCCGCCAGCGGCGGGAGCAAGGCCGCGGGCGGTGCGACCGGGACGGGGGGCAGCACGGGCGCGGGGGGCCGCTCCGGCTCGGGCGGCGCCGGTGGCCCGGGCAGCGGCGCGCCGGGCCCGTGCGACATTTATCAGGCCGCCAGCACGCCGTGCGTGGCGGCGCACAGCACCGTGCGCGCCCTGTATGGCGCCTACGCGGGGCCGCTGTACCAGGTGCAGCGCGCCTCGGACAAGGCGACGAAGGACATCCCCGTGGGCCCGTCGGGCTTCGCCGACACCTCCGTGCAGGACGCCTTTTGCACGGGCACCACCTGCACCATCCCCGTCATCTACGATCAGTCGCCGAACGGCAATCACCTGCGCGTCACCTGGTTCGCCTACTGGCTGCAGAACGGGGGGAACCCCGCCTCGGCCACGGCCGCGAAGATCAGCGTCGGTGGGCACAGGGTCTACGGGATCAAGTCGGGCACCAACGTCGCCTACCGGACGGGCGCACCGCTGGCCGGCACGGCCAGCATCAGCAAGGGCTCGGCCACCGTCACCTTCTCGACGGCGCAGACGCTGCCCGCGAACACGCCCCTGTTGTTCGTCGCGAACGCCAAGGACTGCCCCTCGAACTCCTGGCCGAACAGCTGCAACTTCAAGGCGTACTCCACCGCCGCCGCGGTGAACGGCGCGACGACCGTGACGTTGACGGCCCCGTATTCGGGCACCAGCAGCGCCTCGACGGCGGTGTGGAACGTGGGGACCAAGGGCATCGCCACCGGCGATCAAGCCGAGGCGGAGTATTCGGTGTTCGACGGCAAGACCTTTGGACAGTACTGCTGCTTCGACTATGGCAACTCCGAGATCTCCGGCATCGACGAAGGGAACGCCACCATGGAGGCGATCAGCTGGGGAGCCGACACGCAGTTCGGACAATCGGGCGGCGGCAGCGGGCCGTGGGTCGCGGCCGACATCGAGAACGGGATGTACGAGGGCTACGAGAACGGCTCGGCGAAGGTCCCCAGCAACACCTCGGTCACCGGCTTTCCTTACGTCACCGCCATGCTGAAGGGGCTGTCCGCCCCTGATTGTCCGGCTGGCCTCACCAGCTCGGGCTGCTTCGCGTTGAAGGCCGGCAACGCCACCACCGGCAAGCTGGCCTACAAGTGGAACGCCACCACCAACAACTACGGCGCCCGTCCGCCCGGCTACAGCCCCCAGAAGAAGGAAGGCGCCATCATCCTGGCCACCGGCGGCGACGGCTCGAACACCGGCGTCGGCATCTGGTTCGAGGGCGCGATGACGATGGGCGCGCCTGGCGACGCGACGGACGACGCCGTGCAGGCGAACATCGTCGCCGCGGGATACGGGCACTGACCACGGACGCGGTCCGCGCGTTTGCACGCCCCGTGGCATCGTTTGACGGCGTCCGGGGGCACATCCCGGCGCCCGATGTCGTGGCGGGTCTCCTCGACGAGACGTTCCTGGCGCTGCACGCGCGCCGCTCGATGTACGTCCTGGGCGCCGACCCGCGCCGCGGGCTGCTGGAGCTGGCCGAGGGCGTGGTGGCGCGGGAGCGCCGCCGTCGCCAGCCGGGACGGCTTCGACGCAGACTGGAATCGCCTGGGGGGGGCGCCGGCGTGCCGGCGCTGCGAGGCGCCTCGTGAACGGTGAGGGGTCGCGGCGCCGCGGGCCATCGCCAGGCCACCGGCGACGGGTGCGCTAGGCTGCAGGGATGGACGGTGCCCCCATCAAGCTGCTGGTCGCCGACGTCGACGGGACGCTGGTGACCTCGGACAAGGTGCTGACGGCGGGGGCGTGTCAGGCGGTCCGGCGGCTGCGCGCCGCCGGCATCGAGCTGGCCCTCACCAGCGGACGCCCGCCGCGCGGCATGGCGATGCTGGTCGCGCCCCTGCAGCTGACCACGCCCATCGCCGCCTTCAACGGCGGCGTCTTCGCCACCCCGGACCTGGTCACCGTCATCGAGCGGCGCACCCTGCCCGAGGCGGCCGCCCGCGAAACCCTGGAGTTCTTGCTGCAGGCCGGCCTGGACGTGTGGGTGTATCGCGACGCCGACTGGTTCATCCGCGCGCGGACGGCGCCGCACGTCGCGCGCGAACAGGCCACGGTGCAGTTCGAGCCCAGCCTCGAGCACGATCTGCGCTCCGTGCTGGACGGCTGCGTGAAGGTGGTGGGCGTCAGCGACGATCTGGCGCTGGTGGCGCGCGCCGAGGTCGAGCTGCGCCGCCGCCTGCTGGGGCACGCCTCGGCGGCGCGTTCGCAGCCGTACTATCTGGACGTCACCCATCCCGACGCCAACAAGGGGATGGTGGTCCGCTTCGACGCACAGGTCCTGGGCGTCCCGACCGAACAGATCGCCACCATCGGCGACATGCCGAACGACGTGCTGATGTTCGGCGTGGGCGGCATCAGCATCGCCATGGGCAACGCCGGCCCCGAGGTCCGTCGCACCGCCCGCTACGTCACGGCGTCGAACGACGACGAAGGCTTCGCTCACGCCGTCGACGCCTTCATCCTGGCTCGCCATGCCCGCTGACGCCCGTGCCGCCCTGGGGCAACCTCGGCTATCGAACACGCCGGTCACCCTCCCATTGCCTCGCTGACGGAGCCATCATGTACCGCGATCGCAAGGTCATCGTCGTCATGCCCGCCTACAACGCGGCCAGGACGCTGGTCGAGACCCATCGCCGGGTGCTGGAGCAGGACGTGGTCGATCTGGTCATCGTCGTGGACGACGGCAGTCGGGACGCCACGGTGGAGGTGGCGCGGACGCTGCCGAAGACCCTGGTGCACCTTCATGCGGTGAACCGGGGCTACGGCGCCAATCAGAAGACCTGCTATCGGCTGGCCCTCGATCACGGCGCCGACATCGTGGTGATGGTCCACCCGGATTACCAGTACACGCCGGAGCTGATCCCGGCCATGGTGGCGCTGATCGGCAACGGCCTTTATCCGTGCGTGCTCGGCTCCCGCATCCTGGGCGGCCACGCCGTGGCCGGCGGCATGCCCGTCTGGAAGTACGTGGCGAACCGCGCCTTGACCCTGTTCAGCAACCTGGCGTTCGGCGCCAAGCTGTCCGAGTACCACACCGGCTACCGGGCGTTTTCCCGGGAGCTGCTGCAATCGTTGCCCCTGGAACAGAACTCCGACGACTTCGTGTTCGACAACCAGATGCTGGCCCAGATCCTGTGGCAGCAGAAGACCATCGCCGAGATCTCCTGCCCGACCAGTTACACGCCGGAAGCGTCATCGATCGGCTTCGCCCAGTCGGTCGAGTACGGCCTGGGCTGCCTGGCCACGGGCATGCGCTTTCGCCTGGCGAAGCTGGGGGCCGCCTCGCCCTCGCCGTTCGAGCCGGTGTCTCCCGTGAACGGTGGTGCGGACCAGCCACGCCCGGGGCAGCCCCCTGCCCTCTCGATCCTCAGGCGCTAGCCGGCCTCGTCGGCCGCGCCGTCAGCGCCCCCCGTCCTCGTCGCCTCCGCTTCCCGGCCGGTCCTCCCTCTCATCAGGAAGCCGGGGACGAGCTGGTCTGCCAGCCACAGGGCGCCGAACAGGGGGAGCGCCCGCCTCGGATAGCGCAGCTGCTTCTCCCGGTTTCCGGCGAAGCGGGCGATCGCGGCCGCGGCGCTGTCGCTCGACACGCTGGCCAGGCTCTTCACGCGGTTGATCCAGCCGGAGAAGCGATCGGGCATGGTGTGCATGCCGGTGTCCACGGGCCCCAGCATGACCTGCTTGAAGACCAGGTCGGTCCCCGCGTGCATCCGGCTCCACACGTCGCAGCAGGCCGCCAGCGCCTTCTTGCTGGTGGCATAGCCGAGGGCGTAAGGGTTGCCGGCGTACTTCACCATCGAGCCGACGACGACCACGTGGCGCTCGACGCCGGTCGATGGCAGCGCGGTCAGCGGCGCCACGAAGTTGAGGACCCCGAACAGGTTCGTCTCCAGCACCTCGCGGTACGCGGCCAGATCGAAAGCGCCGTCGTTGTCCAGGCGGTTGATCCCGGCGTTCAGGATGAAGACGTCCGGCAGGTCGCCCGACGCCGCCAGGTCCTGGATCAGCCGCGCGACGCCCGACGCCGAACGGACATCCAGACACGCGAAGCGGGCAAAGGGATGTTCGGCCTCCAGGTCCGCGACGCGACGGCGGTTCACGGAGATCACCTTGACCTGCTGGCGCGCGTAGTGCCGCAGCAGTCCCCGGCCCAGGCCCGACGTCGTGCCGGTGATGAGGACGCTGCGGACCCTCACGGTGCCTCGTCGGCCGCCGGGCGGCCCTTGCCTCTTCCCTCTTCCCTTCTGGCTTCGATGAAGGTGGCCAGCTCGGCAGCGCTCCGATAGCCGGCCTTCCCGTGCCACACGGCGCGCCGGATGAACCGCGGGCGGCGCTTCACCTCCTCGAAGATCTTCATCAGGTACTCTCCCAGCAGCGAGACGGCGAGGAGATTGAGGCTGCCGAACAGCAGCACCAGAACGATCAGGATGGCCGTCCCGTGGCGGACCTGCGGGCGGCGCAGGCTGTCGACCAGCTCGTAGGCGATCCCCGCGAAAGCGAGCAGCGTCATCACCGCCGCTCCGTAGCTCAGCAGCTCCAGCGGCGCAAAGCTGAACGAGAAGATGGCCTTCTTCGCCCACCAGACGTTCTTCAGCCAGCCGTGGGTCGAGCGGCCGAACGGGCGCTGCGGCCTCAGGTAATCCACGCCCGTCTGCTTGAACCCCACCCAGGCGCGCAGGCCGCGCAAGAACTGCTCGCTCTCGGGCATCGCCAGCAAGTGCTCCACCACCGCCCGGTCCATCAGCGAGAAGTCGCCGGCGTCGAGGGGGATGGGAACGTAGGAGAGCCGGCGGAAGATCCGATAGAAGGCCCGGTAGGCCAGGCCCAGCATCAACGAGGTCTCGCGCTTCGTCCGGCGGCCGTAGACGACGTCATGACCGCGCCGCCACTGCGCGTACATGGCGGGAATCACCTCGGGCGGATCCTGCAGATCGCCGTCCAGCAGCACCACCGCGTCGCCGGTGGCCAGCTCCATCCCGCTCAGAAAGGCGCTCTGCGAGCCGAAGTTCCGGGAATGCTCGATGGCCAGCACGTGCTGGTCGCGGGCCACCAGCGCGCCCAGGACGGCGGCCGTGTCGTCGGGACTGCCGTCGTTCACGAAGATGATCTCGTGGTCGACGCCCAGCTCGGCGAACACCTGGGACAGCCGCGCGTGCATCACCGGAATGGCCGGGGCGTCCTTGTAGCAGGCGATGACGGCGGAGATCCGGGGGACGCCCGCGTCAGCCACGAACGACCTTCTGCAGCCGGGCGCGCAGTCCGGCGCCGGCCAGCCCACATTCTTCCTGATGCCAGCGCTGGCTGCCGTACCGCCCGCTGGGATACCCGGCGGCGTGAAGGCTGGTGAACGACGGCGGGCAGAGGCCCTGACTCAGCAGCGCTTGCCCCAGGGCCTCTCCCAGGCCCCCCGCGCCATAGTGCTCCTCGATGGTCACCACCCGGCGCTTCGCCTGGATGCTGGTCAGCAGCTCCCGGGGAAGGTCCTCCAGGGGGAACGTCCCCGCGGCCCAGAGCTCGAGCTCGCCCAGCAGGTCGGGGTCCGCCAGCTCGTAGATGTTTGCCAGCACCGGTCCGGCCCCGACGACGACGGTGCTGCGCCCGGGCTTCAGCCGGCGCCAGGGCGCGAAGGCCGCCACCTGGTCCGGGATGGGCAGCACCGAATTCAATCGCAGGTAGTTCGCCAGCGGATCCGCCGCCATGAGCGCGACGGCCTGCCCGACGTCGCTCGCGGTCAGCGGCACGTAGACGCGCATGTTGGGCAAGACGCGCATGGCCCCGATGTCCTCCAGCGCGTGATGGGTGGCCCCCATGATGCCGTACCCGTAACCGCCGCCGTTGCCGACCAGCTTCACGGGAAGCTTGTGCAGGCACACGTCGGTGCGGATCTGCTCGTAGGGTCGCAGCACGACGAAGGGCGCGATGCTGTACAGCCAGGGCAGGTGTCCCTCGCGGGCCAGCCCTGCCGCCAGCGACACCATGTTCTGCTCGGCCACACCGGTGTTGATGAAGCGGTCGCCGAACGTGGCCGCCAGCGCCTCGATGGCCAGGTATCCCACGTCGCCGGTCATGAAGAGCAGATCGCTTCGCCGCTCGCGCAGCGCGATCAGCGCGTGGACGAATTCATCGCGCATCGCGCCCCGTGGCCGCTCCATAGGCGCTGGCCAGCTCGTCCTGGGCCTGCCGGTACTGCGCGTCGTTCATGGGCAGGTAGTGCGAGGCCACCGTGTCCTGCATGTAGCGAATGCCGTGGCCCTTGATCGTGTTGGCGATGATGGCCACGGGCGCCGTCCCCGCGGCCTGCGCCTTCCGGCACGCCTCCCGCGCCGCCAGCAACGAGGCGAAGTCATGTCCGTCGGCCTCGACCACGTGGAAGCCGAACGACGCCAGCTTGTCCGGCAGCGGCTCCAGGGCCAGCACCTCCTCGGTTCCGCCCATGCCCTGGATGCGGTTGCGATCGATCAACCACACCAGGTTCGTCAGCTTGCGGTGCGCGACGAACAGCGCCGCCTCCCAGGTGCTGCCGGCATCGAGCTCGCCGTCCGAGGTGAGGCAGAAGAAGCCGCGCGGCCGGCCCTTCAGCGCCGCGCCCAGGGCCATGCCGGCGCAGAGCGAAAGCCCATGACCGAGGCTGCCGGTGGCGAAGGGGATCTCGCTGATGCCGTTCACGGGGGGCAGCGCCGGCAGCAGCGTCCCCTCTCCATAAAACGTATCCAGCAGGTGCGGGTCGAGGATGTTCGCCTCGGCCAGCACGGAGTACAGCGCCGCCACCGCGTGCCCCTTCGAGAGGATGAAGGTGTCGTCGTCGCGCATCCAGGCAAACTTCAGCAGCACCAGCAGCTCGGCGCACGAGAGGGCGCTGCCGATGTGTCCGGCGTTCGCGCGTTTGTACATGGCGAGAAAGCGCTTTTTCACGGAGAATGCACGCATCGCCAGCGCCGCACGGTCCGGCGCGGTGCCCGCCTCGCCTGCTGCCACGCCGAGTCGGCCGTCGCCGAGATCCTGCTGGTCGTCGCGTGCCAAGCGGTAAATCCTATCATGCTGCACCACGAGGCCGGCCGGCGGAACCTGCGCGGCGCCCCTCGCCAGAGCGGGCAGGCGATTTTGTAGTTTTTGTTAACAAAGGCGCCGAGAACGGGACAGTAGTTCTCTGAGGTTTCATGCCAAAACGCCAGCTCCGACTCGCTCTCGCAGTCATTTTCGCCTCTTCCGTTGCCGCCGCCGGTTGCAGCAGCACCAGCGGCAACGGGGGCAGCGGCGGCGCGGACAGCTCCGGCAGTGGTGGTAGCCATGGCAGCGGCGGAAGCAGCTCCAGCAGCGGGGGCTCCGGCAGCGGCGGGTCGAAGGGCTCGGGAGGCGCGCCGGGCAGCGGCGGAACCACCGTCCCCAATTGCCCCAACGGCACCACCTGCGGGGGTTCGGTGGTCGGCACCTGGACCGTCAAGTCGTCCTGCCTGGCCGTCTCCGGCGACATGAGCGTCATGTTCGCCAGCCTGGGTTGCAAGACGGTGCCGGTCGTCGGCGCGTTGCAGGTCACCGGGACGTGGACCGCCAACAGCGACGGGACCTACGTCGACGACACCCTCACCACCGGCTCGATCACCTTCCCTCTGGACAGCTCGTGTCTGTCGGTCTCGTCGGTCGCCGTCTCCTGTGAGAAGGCGGGCGCTTCGGTTACCTCGCAGGGGTGGGACAAGGTCACCTGCACCAGCGGCGCCGGCGGTCAGTGCAACTGCATTGCGACGGCGAACCAGAAGGCCGGCATGGGCGTCGTCTCCGCCTGGGCCATGCAGGACGGCAACTACACCACGTCCGGCTCGGGGCTGAACGCCGACGGCGACGTCGATTACTCGTACTGCACGGCGGGGACGACCCTGACCGTGACGCCGAAGCCAACCGTCCTGCCGATCTCCGGCACCATCGTCCTGCAGGGCGGCTCCGCGCCCGGTTCAGGCGGCGCCCCCGGCTCGGGCGGCACGCCAGGTTCGGGCGGCAGCCCGGGCTCCGGCGGTTCGGGTGCCGCCGGCAAGACCGGTTCGGGCGGCGCCGTCGGGACTGGCGGCGCGGGCGCCAGGGGCGGCGCGGGGGGCATGACCGCCACCGGCGGCATGAACGGCATGCCGGGCGGCTCGTCGGGCATGGCCCCCTGCGACATCTTCGCCGCCGCCAACAACACGTGCGTGGCCGCGCACAGCACCGTGCGCGCGCTCCTCGGCTCTTACAGCGGCAACCTGTACAAGGTGAAGCGCGCCTCGGACGGGACGACCAAGGACATCGGCGTCATCAACCCGGGCGGCCTGGCCGACAGCGCTGCCCAGGATGCGTTCTGCATGGGAACGACCTGCACGATCACGATCGTCTACGACCAGTCTGGTCACGGGAACTTCGTCGAGGCGGAGACGCCCGACAGCAGCGTCATGGGGCACTCGGGCCAGACGGCTTCGAACGCCACGCAGGAGTCGCTGATGGTGGGCGGCCACAAGGTGTACTCGCTGTACATGAAGACCAGCCAGGCTTACTGGCGGGACGGCTCGAAGTCGGGCATGCCCACCGGCAGCGCGCCCCAGGGCATCTACATGGTGACCAGCGGCAAGCACTTCGGCAGTGGGTGCTGCTTCGACTACGGCAACGGCGAGACCAGCCGGACGTACGTGGCCGGTCCTTCCATGGACGCCCTCAACTTCAGCAACTGCACGATCTGGGGCACGGGGGCCGGTACCGGTCCCTGGGTCATGGCCGACCTGGAGGGAGGCCTGTACTCCAAGGGTAGCGGCGGCCAGAACACGAACGATCCCAGCCTGACGTTCCCGTACGTCACGGCCATGGAGAAGAACAACGGCACGGGGACGTTCGCGCTCAAGGGCGCCGACGCCACCACCGGCAACCTCAGCACGTTCTACAGCGGCTCGGTCCCTTCGGGGTACAGCCCGAACAAGAAGCAGGGCTCGATCGTGCTCGGCAGCGGCGGCGACTGCTGCTACAGCAACAACACGGCCAGCCAGGGCACGTTCTACGAGGGCGCCATCGTGTCGGGCTACCCCTCGGACGCCACCGACAACGCCATCCAGGCCAACATCGTCAGCGCCGGCTACGGCAAGTAGGCCGACCGATCGTTCCGGTGTTTGGGACGGCCCAGCGGTGACGCTGGGCCGTCAGTGGGCCAGGCGCGAGATGCGGATCAACACGTCGGCGTCGTTCTGGAACTCGAGCATGGTCTCGAAGCGACGGGTGGGCCACAGCTCGTAGCCGGGCAGGGGGCTGTTCGTCGACAGCGCGATCTGCTGGACGACGTAGATGTCGTAGAACAGGTGGCGGGCGAACGCGTCGAAGATGACCGGATCTTGCCGGGCAGCGGAGAAGTTCATCGCGCCGTACTCCATGATCGTGTACAGGTCCGGGCGATCGGCCACGATCAGGATGCGCTTCTCGTGCAGGCCCTCGAAGAAGCGCCACACCGTCGCGGATTCCCTGGTCTGGGTCAGCCGGTTCAGCATCCGGTGCTGCGAGGCGATGGGCACGTGGATGGTCAGGATCGCCACGGCCGGCAGCACCGCGACGAAGGGCCGCCAGCGCCGCAGCGCGACGGCCAGCAGCCAGGCGGCCGCGAACGAGAAGAACGTGTCGATGGCGATCAGCAGGCGGGCCGCCGAGGGCGCCTGGGCCCGGCCCCACACGTAGGCGAACACGATCACGACCTGCAGCAGCATCCAGGCGGCGACGAACGCGGCGAATCTGAGCTGGGCATCGCCCCATGGCGGTGAGCGAAGCTGGCGGCGCCGCGACGCGAGCCACCACAGGCAGCCCAGCAGGCCGAGCGCGATCACCATGCCGGCGTGGGACGGGTACGGCCCCAGGGGGGCCAGCACCGGCCTGAAGTACTCGCAGGTGTTGTTCCAGAAGTTCTGGGCGCTGATCGCCACCGCGCCGGGGTCCTGTTCGGGGAGGCTGCCGCGCAGCACCGCCTGCCACAGGCGAGGCGCCAGATAGCCGGGCGTCAGCGCGTACACGAACGCGTACGGCGCCAGCAACTGGACCGTGACCAGGCGGAACAGCAGCAGCAGCGCCACCACCGGCACCATGAACAGCGCGCTCTCGTAGCGGATCTCGGCGAACAGGCACAGGTTCATCCAGACCAGCGCCAGCCGCGCCGCCGAGGGAGCCCGCACGTGATCCAGCAGGCTCTTCAGGACCAGCAGCGAGAAGAACAGGGCCAAGAAGTCGAAGCCGCCCGAGCGGACCGCGATGAGGGTGATGGGATGGGCCACCACCAGCAGGGCCGCGACGACGCCGAACGTCTCGCCTCCCAGCGACTTCGCCAGCCGGTACGACAGCAGCACGAAGGCCGGCAGCACCAGCAGGTTGAACAGGAACACGTTCCGGTACGAATAGCCGCGCACCACGTGAACCAGGCTGACCAGGAACGGGAACAGCGCTGGCCGCCGGTCGATGGCGACGTCGATGTCCCAGTAGCTGTCGAAGTAGTTCTTGCCCGACACGGTGAACGTCGCGGTCCGCGACGCGAACAGGTTCTTCGACGTCCCCACCAGATCGGCCTCGTCGGACAGGATGCGCAGCGCGGGATGTACCGCCAGCATCGCGACCGTGGTCAGCGCCAGCGCCAGCGCCAGCCCCGGCCAGTTCTCCTTCACCCATGCCCCGACCGTCGCCAGTCGCACCTCGCGTCCGGCGTGCAGGTAGGTGCCCACCCAGCACAGCACGGTGCCCAGCAGGAAGAAGTAGGTGGTGTGGACGAACAGCCCCTGCGTGTAACGGGCGTCCGCCGCGCCCAGCGCGACCAGGACGGCCAGCGCCACCGCCGCCAGGGCCAGGGAGACCTTCCCGGGCGTGAAGCGACGCTCGTTGGTGTTCGTCTCCATGTCAGAAGTGATACAGCCGGTATCCGTTCAGCTCGAACGCCGGCCGCTGCACCATCTCGGCGGGCCAGCCCAGCTGGTCCCCCGGATTCAGCAGGAACCAGCGCAGACCGATCTGCTGCGCCGCCGCCGAGATGGTGGCCCCGTCGCGCAGGTCCATGAAACGTTCGATGAAGGACATGCGCTGCTGCAGGAGATCGCTGTTGTAATCGATGATGGTCAGGGTACGCCCGGCGTAGGCCTTGCGCTCGGCCACGGCCGCGACGACATAGGTCCGGTCGAACTGCGAATCCTGGAACAGCTCGCCGGCCTCGCCATGGTCGCGCATGTACTCGGCCGCGCGCACCAGCCCCAGCGGCACGCGGACCGGCGAGAACATGCGCATCGCGCCGATGCGCTGCACACCGGCGCCCAGGACGGCGGGGAAGGCCAGGCACGGCACCATCAGCCCGATCAGCAGGGGGCGGGCCACGCGGCCCAGCGTCCGCGACTCGCACAGCAGCAAGCCCGCCGCCCCCCCCGTCCAGGTCACGACGAAGAAGTACGCGATCATCAGGGGCCGGTGCGACAGCTCGTCGGGCGTGCTGCTGCGCATGTCCAGCGCCAGCCCCAGGAACATCGCCAGGAAGTTGGCCAGCAGCAACAGCGGAAGCACCACCAGCACGGCCGGGGACCGGCGGCGCAGGCCGATGGCCAGGGTCACCAGCAGGGGCAGGAAGACCCCCAGCGTCGACAGCAGCACGTAGGGCGTGCCCACGGCAACGTTGGAGAGCAGCGTTTGCTCGGGGCCCAGCCGCGCATCGAGAAAGTCACGCAAGGCCCCGCGCTCGGCGAACTGCTTGATCAGCGCCATGATCTGCGCGACGGAGGAGCCGTCGAAGCGAATGGGGGGAACTCCTGGAAACTTCGGCACGACCGCGACGGTGACGGTGTAGAGCGCAAGGGCGCCGGCCGCCCACAAGGCGCGCTTCAGCGGCCCCAAGCTTCCCGGCACGCTTTCCCCCGGGGGCCCCCCCCGCGAGCTTCGTCGGAAGAACAGCGGCGGCACCAGCAACAGGGGCAGCGCGCTGGCGATGAAGAAATGCAGCTTGTACAGGGCGAGGATCGCCGCCAGCGCCCACCCGACCAGCAACTGCCAGGGCCGCCCCTGCGTGCAGCCCAGCAGCACGAACAACCAGGCCACGGCCAGCAGCGCCAGGCCGTAGCTGGCGCTCGGCGAGATCTGCGTCAGCCAGTGATACGACATGAACCTGTTCTGCATGCCGTGCTGCGCCCCGTCGGGCAGCAGCAGCAGGGCCGCGGCCGCCGCCACCCCCGGCCACCTCTTCCAGAACGATCCCACCAGCGCGTACGCGCCCAGGCCCGTGAAGAACACGCCCAGCGGCATCAGGATGCCCGCGAACGCCGTGTACGAGCCGATGCGGCCCGCCTGCCTGATGAAGGCCGGCGTCAGGTACGCGCCGTAGTGATAAAGACGGGCCGGCACCCCCGCCATGCGGAAGTCGTCGATCGACGCCGCGCCATGTCCCTCGCCGAAGATGCGCAGGTGGACCGCGTGATAAAAGCCGTCGATCCACGGCTTGAAGACGACCGTGTTCCCTTCCACCGTGATCGGACGGAGGCAGTCCTGGCACCACAGCGTGGCGCCGGTCAGCGACAGCGCCACCGCCAGCAGCGCGACGGCGTCGTCCCCGGACGGCCGGCGCGTCGGCCGCGCGGCAACGAACGTCGCGATCGCCAGCGCGAACACGATCAGGAAATTGGCGATGATTCCCAGCGGCGACAGCCAGGCCAGGAGCAGCAGCGCCGTGTTGACGACGGCGTAACCGGCCAGCAAGCGCAGCGGCAGATCGAACAGCGCGCCGGCGGCCAGCGCTCGCCACGCCGCAAGCAGCGAGCCCACCAGGTAGAAGGCGAAGAAGGCAGCCTCGCAGGCGGCCAGCGCCGCCAGCGAGAAGCGGCCGCCGGCCACCGCGGCCCACGACGCGACCACGGCGGCGGCCAGCGCCGTGCCGGCCAGGTCAGCGCCGCTGACCGTCAGGTTGGCGTTGGGCGGGCGGGTGAAGAAGCTACGCACGTTCTGGACGACGGCCCGTCGCAAATGCTGCCCATCTTACCGGCGGCGCGCTTTCGTGGATACCGCGGCGCACATGGATCGCGGCGCCGTCGATCGCGGGCACCCCGCCCGTCGCTGGAAATCGGTGCAAATTGCCCACCGCGGACCGCTTTCATCATCTTTTTTAAACAATCGACGGTGTCCAGCGACAGGCTCTGACATGCACCCTCACCGTTTGCCCTGGCTGTTCAGGGCCGTCGGCGTAGCCGGGATCTTCCTGCTGTCCGCTTGCGGCGGTGCGTCCGGCGGCGGCTCGAGCGGCTCGGGCGGCTCGGAAATGAATGGCTCCGGCGGACAGGGAACCGGGGGCGTCAACTCGGGCTCCGGAGGCGCCGCGACCGCCAGCGGCGGCCATGTCGGAAGCGGCGGCATCGTGGGCACCGGCGGCGCGCCGCGCGCGGCGGGAGGTGCCGTGGGCTCCGGCGGCGCGACCGCCACGGGCGGTACCGTCAGCACCGGCGGCGCGATGGCCGGCGGGGGCTCCAGCGGCGCCCCCGGTGGCCACCCCGGAATGGGCGGACAAGCGGCTGAGATCGGCGCCGGGGGCCACGGGGGTCAGTCTTCGGGCGGCAGCGGACAGTCGGGCGGCGCCGCCGGACATTCCGGCAGCGGCGGTCAGGGCGGGGCCACGCTGCAAAGCAATTGCGTGGGCATGGCCTGGCCCACCGCCGATCCGACGGTGGCTGGACCGTTCAAGGTCACCGCCGACAAGAACGTCGGTCCGGCCGCTGGCGCCCTCCCCGACCCGGTCTACGGAAACACGCAGCAACACTTCAACGTCTATCGCCCGACCAACCTGGCCCAGAGCGGATACTGTCATCCCATCCTCGTCTGGGCGAACGGTCACACGGACAACCCCGAGCCCAACCCTCCCGCCTGCGTCACCGGCGGCGGCCAGTACTGCGGCAGCTATCTCATGCTGATGCAACAGATGGCATCGCATGGGTTCGTGGTGGTGGCGTCGCTCAGCACCATCACGTCCCAGGGCAACCCGCTGCCCACGATCGTCGGACTGGACTGGCTGATCCAGCAAGCGGACGACCCGGCCAGCCCGTACTACCACCACCTCGACACCACCCACATCGGCGCATTCGGCCACTCGGAGGGCGGATTGTCGACCTGCAAGGCGGCGTCGGATCCACGCATCTCGGCCATCTCGACGGTGTCGGGCACCACGGCGAACGCGGGCATCCACGGCCCTGCCCTGTTCTTCTGCGGCGGGAAAGACACGGTCGTCCCCTGCAGCAACGTGATGAGCACCTACGCCTCGGTCACCAGCCAGCCGGCCATGTTCGTGGACAACCTGGCCGCCGACCACGGTGGATGGCTGTATCAGAATGGCCCCAAGGGTCCCGACATCTTCGGGATGACCGCCTGGTTCCGCGTTCACCTGATGAACGACACTGCCAATCGCAAGATGTTCTACGGCGCGAACTGCACCCTGTGCACCGACAGTCGGGTCCAGGTGATGCGCAACAGCTACCTCACCCAATAGGTCACCATTCCAGCCCACCTCGTCAGCTGGTTCGCTTGACCGCGCCCCGCCCCCACCGCTTCACCGGCCCGTGCCGGGCGCGCTCGCAATCCTGCCCGGAAGGCGGGGAGGCGACGCCCTCCCCCGACGACGAACTGCCTGCCGAAAACACCGAATGACCCCCATCGCCCGCGACGATCATGATAAGAGAGTGGCCGTGCTGTCTGGCACAGCTGCTTCGGAGTTCACAGAGAAATTTGGAAGGCCGCCCCGGTGGATCGTGGCGGCGCCCGGCCGGGTAAATCTGATCGGTGACCACACCGACTACAGCGGGGGCCTGGTCCTTCCCATGGCGATCGAGCGGTACACCCTCATCGCCGCCGCACCCGCGCGCGAGGGACGGCGCCTGCAGCTCCACAGCGCGGCGGTGAACCAGTCCGTCGACATCCCTCTCGACGCGCCCCCCACCGCCGGTGAGCCCTCGTGGGCGAACTACGCGCGCGGCGTGGTGGCCGGCTTTCTCTCCCGCGGCCACGCCCTGCCCGCCCTCGATGCCCTGGTCGTCTCGGACGTCCCCCTGGGGGGCGGGCTGTCCAGCAGCGCCGCCTTCGAGGTGGCCCTGGCCACGCTGCTGGAGACGGCGCTGGGCCAGCCCATGGACCTGATCGAGAAGGCGCGGCTGTGCCGGGAGGCCGAGCACCAGTACGCGCGCGTGCCGTGCGGGATCATGGACCAGCTCATCTCCGCCATGGGGAACGAATCCGGGGCCTTGCTGATCGATTGCCACACCGGGAAGACGCGCCCCGTTCCCTTCGCCGGCGCGAAGATGTCGTTGCTGATCGCCAACAGCGAGGTCCGTCATTCCCTGGGCGCCGGCGCCTATGCGGTCCGCCGCTCCGAGTGCGTCGAGGCGGCACGGACCCTGGGCGTCCCCGAGCTGGGACAGGCCAAGCTGGCCCAGGTGCAGGCCGCCGAGGCGAGGCTGGGCGGCCTGCTGTTCCGGCGGGCGCGTCACGTGGTGACCGAGAACGAACGGGCGGCCGCGGCCGCCCAGGCCTTCGAGCGCGGCGACTGGCACACCGCCGGTTCCCTGATGTACGACAGCCACCGGTCGCTCCGCGACGATTTCGAGGTCAGCTCGCCCGAGCTGGACACCCTGGTCGAGCTGGCAGCCGACATCGGCGAGGGGGGCGGCGTCTCGGGCGCCCGCATGACCGGGGGTGGCTTCGGGGGCTGCACGGTGACTCTGGTCGCCACCGAGCGCGCCGCCGCCGTGGGCGAGCGCCTGGCCGAGCGCTACCGGCAGCGGCACCAGCGCGCGCTGACCTGGTTCGTGGCCCGCCCCTCCCGCGGCGCGCACGTGCTGCAGGGCTGAAGCCCCGAACGGGGGCCGCCCGGACGCCGGCCGATCCGCGCGCTCAGGCGGACCAGTCGGTCGGCATCACGAAGCGGTGAATGCCGGCGATGACCAGGCCGCGCGAGATCCGCTTGGGCGCCAGCGTCACTGACACCGTCTCGAAACGGCTCCACATCGAGGCGCGCTGAATGACGTCGATCAGGTAGTCGGTCGCCAGGGCGGGCAGCTCGGTGATGCGCCCCACCAGCACGGCCCGTCGCACGCCGTACAGGTTCAGGGCGGCGCTGACGCCCGTGGCGATCGCGTCGAAGGTATCGCGCATCCAGACAGGCAGCTTGCGCTCGGCCGCCTTCACCACGTCCGCGAACGTCAGCGGATAGCGCGGCGGATCGCTCATCGACTCACGCAGGCTCTGGATCATCCCGCGTTGCGAGGCCAGCGTCTCCAGACAGCCGCGGCCACCGCAGCCGCAGTGCCGGTCGTTGCCGGGAATGGGGATGTGCCCGATCTCGCCGCTCATGGGCAGGCCCCCTTCGAACAGACGGCCCCCCAGCATCAGCGTCCCGCCCACGCCGTCGGCGATGTCGACCATGACGAAGTCGTCGCCCCCGGCTCGCCAGCCCAGCTCGCCCAGGGCCAGGCAACGCACCTCTTGCACCAGGCTCACCGGGGCGGACCAGATCTGGCCCAGGATCTTCGGCAGATCGGCCTGCTCGGACCAGTGCAGGTTGGGCGACAACAGCACCCGCCCGGCCCGCTCGTCGACCACCCCCGGGGTGCTGATCAGGACCGCCCACGGCCGTCGCATCGCCAGCTGGGTGGCGCACTCCGCCAGCTTCTCTTGCCAGACCTCGATCCGCATCGGGGTCTTGAACTGCATGGCCCAGCTCTCCTGGTCGGGTGGCGCGGGCGGAAAGCCGGACAGGCGGGTCATCTCGACGCCCAGGTCGACCACCACGAAGCGGGGCCGGTCCGTGGCCAGGCGCAGCTGCTTGCCGGGCCGCCCCACGCTGGGCCGGCTTACCCCCGTGACGTCGATCTCCTCCACCACGCCGGCGTTGATCAGATCGTCGATGATCTTGCCGGTGGTCGGCTTGCTCATGCCGGTGGCCTTGGCCAGCTCGGCCCGGCTCGCCGTCTTGTTGGCCAGCAGCTGACCCAGCAGCGCCGCCTGGTTGGCCAGTCTCAGGTTTGCGGGGACGGCAGAGAACGGCCCTCCACGGGCGGTGTCTGCGCTCGGATTCGCCGCGCGCGGCTTACGGATCGGTAACAACCTGTACGATCGTTACCACAGAACGGGGCCGCTACGAAAAGATGCCGCTGATGGGGCCGGTCGACTGCAGGGCTCCGCTGGTCTTCGACAGCACGCTGCCATCCACCCCGAACACGGGCAGCAGCGACAGCCAGAAGTCGTTGAAGGGCCGGTTTCCGCTGCCGCCGGTCTGCTGGGGCAGCGAGCCGCCGGTGACCTTCAGGAACGTTCCGCCCTTCACGCCGGTGTTCTTGCCGCCGAACACGATCAGCGGCATGTTCTGCTGATTGTGGTCCCACGCCCGGGCCACCTCGGACAGGTACACCACCACGGTGTTGTCCAGCAGCATGTTGCCGTCGATGTCCGGCGTGGTCGCGAACTCCTGCAGCGCGGTGGCGGTCGTGGCCGAATAGAACGTGTTGATCTGGTTCAGCCAGTCGCGCGTCATGGTGTCGCCCGAAGGATCGCTGTGGCTGGGCGGATGATGCGGCGAGGACTGTGGGTTGCCCTTGATGGTCGCGCCCTGGAACATCCCCGGGAAGACCACCCAGTTCGTGCCGGCCGACCACATGAAGGTCGCCACGCGGACCATGTCACAGGCGAAGGCCGCCTTGATGAGGCGCAGCTGGTTCAGCCCCAGGTCCTGGTGAGGATGGCTGTTCGGTGACCCGCTGACGTAGTAGTCGACCCCCGAGCCGGTCGTGTACGTCACGCTGTCCATCTGCTTGCCCGTGCTGGTGTTCGCGTACATGGGGGGCGTGGCGGGCTTCGTGCACACGCCGGTCGTGCCGGTCGTCGACATGTACGTCTGGCGCAGGCTGGCCTCCAGCTGGGTAATGGAGGTCAACTGCGACGCCAGCCTGTCCTTCTCGGAGGCAGGGATCAGCGTCTGCATGCGGGCGATGTCCTTCTTCATGAAGTCGATCACCGACAGCTTCTGGGCCAGGATCTTGGCCGGGTCGGCGCCGGTGGGCAGCGCGCCGCCGAAGATGCGCCCGAACACGTTGTACGGCGACGTGTCGGGGTACAGCGGCTGGCGCCGCGACAGGGGATCAGAGCCGGCAATGGGCGCCTTGTACGACAGCACCCGGGGCGCGACCTCGTTGCGGTCCGAGCGGACGTCCGCCCCCAGCTGCAGCGAACCGAACATGGTCGGGTTCGGCTGGGTCGGACCGCCCAGCGTCGGAGAGTTGTTCAGAAGCAGCTGATCGATGGAAGGAGCGCCGGCCGCCCAGTCCTGCTGCGTGGTCCCCTTCCCCAGCGCGTTGACACCCGTCATGACGGCCACCACACCGCCCTCGTGGGTGTTCTGCCCCGACGGCGTGACGACGTTCAGGCCGTCGATCATGCACATGTACTTCTGCAGGGGCGTCGCCGTGGCGTTGAACGGCGCCGACTCCATCGGTAACGTGAAGTTCGTCGTGGTGGCCGTCGCGTTGGGGCGCCACGTGGCGAGGCCCGGCCCGCACCCCAGGGGATGGTGGATGATCAGCAGGCGCAGCGGCGCCTTCGCGCCCTGGGCCCGCGCCTCGATCGACCGCAACATGGGGCTCAGCAGGGTCGCCGCGCCGCCCGCGGCCTGCAGGAACGACCGCCTGGCAAACTTGTACGAGCTCACTTCGCACCTCCAGCGCGCTTGCGCAAGATATTGGCCATCGCCACCTGCTTGAACATGGAAGCGACCGTTCCGTCCGTCTTCGCGCGCAGGTCGTTCACCTCGCACGTGTTGTACGTGTTGATGGACGTGCCCAGCGCGTAGCTGGTGAATTTCTGCACGGCGCAGTCTTTGATGACGCCGCTCGAGGACAGCAACTGACCGAAAGCGACCGAGCCTGACGCCATCTGGGGGGCCAGCGGCGGGGCGGTGAAGGTCACCGACGAATCGATCGGGCGATTCGCCTCATCCGCCGTCCGGAAGTTGCCGATGGGACCGAAGTTCTGCAGGACCCGGGCGTAGGGATCCATCTGCGCGTGGCAGGTCTTGCACGGCGCGTACATCATCCGCGCGTCCGACTGCAGGATCTCGCTGTCGCACGTGGAGAGCGACATCGTGCCGTCGGGCGACTTGCACGAGATGACGTTCATCGCAGAAGGGGTGGACAGATCCACGGGAGGCGGCAGAGCGTCCTGGCAAACGATGTCGTCGTGAATCAGCTTGCCGCGCTTCACGATCGAGGTCTTCACGGGGTCGGAGGCCGACCACAAGAAGCTGGGCTGGGTCAGCATTCCCGACCGCATCTGCGATGACGGCCAGGTCGCCGCCACGAAGGTGCTGTTGCTGCTGGGCGCGGCACCGGAGAACGTCGCCCCCGGATACAGCGTCGCCAGCCGCTTGTTGAGGTAGGTCTTCTGCGAGGTCACCAGATCGCTGACCGTGCCCCCGCTGGTCCACAGCACGTCGGTCACGAACTGCTGCGTCGCCTGGTACAGGTCATTGACGATGGCGTTCTGATCGCTGTCCGCCGAGCTGAGCCCCGTGAGCAGGCTGGTGTCCTTGTTGGCCTTGTCGAACATCTGGCGAACGTTGAACCAATCGATCACGATGCTGGTCAGATTCGCCTTCACGGCCGGCAGGGCCAGCAGACGGTCGATCTGCGTGGTCAACCCGGCCGTCGTCGCCAGGCTTCCATCAGCGGCCGCCGCGGTCAAGGCGGCGTCGGGCAGCGTTCCCAGGAACAGGAAACCCAGCTGGCTGGCGATCTCGTAGGGGTTAAGGGTCGTGTCGGGGTAGTTGCCCGAGCTGTCCGCCGTCAACGTCGTCGGCCCTAGCTCGGTGCGGTAGGTGAAGGAGGGAGCGATGATGATGGCCTGGACCACCAGGCCAATACCGGTCGCGTAATCGACCGTGGCGCCCGCGTCGTAGACCGCCATCAGGTTCGTCACCTCGGACGAATCGAGGGGGCGGCGGAAGCCCTTGGCGCCCATGGTCTGGGCGAAGGTCATGGCGCACGTCCTCTGTGCCGCTGCCGTGGTCCCGGTGCACGGCGCCAGGGTCGTCATGCGGGAGGCGATGGCCGGCAGCACGTCGTTCTGGGACGACTCGTACAGCGCGTACTGGAAATCGGGGTCGATGCCCAGCGTCGAATCGCTGAAGAACGCATAGGCCGCCTCGCCGCCGCGGTTCTGCGGAATGGGAGCGGTCGTCAGGCCCAGCAGATCCCTCACGGCCGCGCCCCACTGCTCCACGGACAGACGCCACAGGCGTCGGGGGATGGGATCCAGCGCCGTGCAATCGGCGGTCGTGCCGTCCGAGCCGCCCGAGCCGGTGCTGGCGCTGCCGCCGCTACCGGAGGAGTTGCTGCCCCCGCTGCCCCCGCTGGTCGAGCCGCCGGAGCCAGAGGCCTTCCCGCCGCCGCTGCCGGAGGGATGCGCCCCCCCTGACCCCGACGAGCCGGTGCTGCCGCCGCTGCCGGACGATGCGCCGCCAGAGCCGCTGCCGTGCTGGCCACCCGACCCGGGCACCGACGACCCGTTGATCGCGCCGGTACAGCCCCCCACCAGAAGGACTGCGCCGGTCAGGAGACCCAGGCTGCGAGAGTTGATCACCATGGTGATGTGGCCTCCGTCATGAACAAACGATTGATTCCACGCCGGCATGGGAGACGAGCGTCAACCCAGTACCCTTCATTACCTGTCCGCAGCGGCCGAACAGTGCCAATGATTTTTTAAGAAACTTACGATTTTGCGCACCGCATCGTCGCGGTCCTCACAGGTGGGTCGCTGTCGCCCCCCGTCGAGGTGTGCGCCCCACGCCCGATCACCACGTCAGCGACGAACCAAGGTTGATGGCATGGACGAGTTGCTTCTCCCCCTGCTGCCACCGCGCATCCGACAGGAAGTAGTCGACCGCGACGTGGAGGTTGGAAGAGATGTGGTACACGAACACACCCGAATAGCCGGTCTGCGACTTCAGGAAGCTATGGCTCGGCTGGTTCGTACCGGCGTCGAAGCCGGCGCAGGGCGCCGTTCCGCCGCTGGCCGTGCACCAATTTGGGTCGATGTCTTCTGGAAGCACATACACGCGCGTCATCCCCCATCCGGCGTTCAGGTCGAAGGTCTTGAACGCCAGCTGCGCCTGGACGTAGTAGCCGGTGAACTTGCGCAACGCCTGGCTGGTGTACTGGGCGACCACGGTGTCGCTGACGTCCAGAAAGTAACCAGCCCCGATGCCGCGACCAGAGTGGGATGCCACCCCGAGGTGAAAGATTCCCAGCTCGATGCGGCCCCCGCCGCCCACGCCGTAGACGTTCGCGCTGCGCGGCCTGTCCGTCGCGTACAGCTTCTGGAAGACACCGTTGGCGAACAGGTGCAGCTTGCCAGAGGCGCCGAACGACAGGTCGTAGGTCGCCTCGGCCTCCGGACGCCCGAACTTGGTGCGGGTCCAGTAGTAATTCGGTAACGCGCCCGGATCGTAGTAACCGGCGGTCAGCTGGAAGCCGTGAAGGCGCGGCGTGGCGTAGGCCACGCCGGCCACCCAGACGGGCGAGACGACGCCGTAGCCGATGTGACCGCCCGAAGGCCCCAGCTGGGAAAACCCGGTCGGGCTCCCCACGCCGTACTGGTGGGCATAGAGGTAATCGATCTCCAGCTCCCCTCGAGAGAACAGCGACAGGGCGCGGCCTACGCGGAGCGTTCCCGCCGGACCTTCGATGTTGATGTAGCCCTCCCGCCAGTCCGCGTAGTTACGGTAAAACGTCCGCTGGCTGTCGGTCTCGACGGTGCCCCAGATGGCGATGTGACCGGTCAGGACGGTGGACTCGGTCAGCTTGTGACGCACGCCGAAGCCGAAGATGTTGCCCAGGAAGCCGCTCCGCACCCGCGAGGCGAGGATGGGGCCGGCGCGATAGGTACCGTCGGGCTGGAGCACGGGGTCACCCGCCACCACGATGCCGCCGCTGCCGACGGGGTGAACGGGCATGAACGTGGGCGGGGTCGACGGGTCGCCGGCGCTGCCGGTCTGGCTGTAGGCCTGGGGAATGGAGTCGCCTTTCAGCACCTCGGCGAACACGCCAACCCGGCCGGTGGCGTAGATCTCCCAGCCATCGCTGTTCCCGGCCAGCGTGGTCTCCGCCCGCGCGGGGCCACCAAGCCCCAGGACCACCAGCAGCGACAATGCGCCTCCGGCCAACCTGGATGGCACCGGGGCATAGCTCGAGTGAGACGGCTTCATCGGCACCCTGTTCGCATGTTGTTCATCACCAGATCAGCGTCGAACCAATGTTCACGGCGTGGACGACCTGCCGTTCGCCCTGCTGCCACTTCACGTCCGACAGGAAGTAATCGAACGAGAAATGGATATGCGGCGAGAAGTGGTACACGAACACCCCCGAGTACCCGGTCTGCGATTTCAGGTAGCTGCGCGCCGGCTGGTTGTAGGTGTCGAACCCCGCGCACGGCTGCGAACCGCCGCCGGCGGTGCACCAGTTCGGATCGATGTCCTCCGGCAGCACGTAGATCCGGGTCGTCCCCCAGCCGGCGTTGATGTCGAACGTTCCCAGGGCCAGCTGGCCCTGCACGTAATAGCCCGAGAACTTGCGCAGCTGCCGGGTGGCGAACTGGTTCAGGACCGCGTCGCTGCCATCGAGGAAGTAGCCGATGCCCAGGCCCTGCCCCGAGTGCGTGGCCACGCCGAGGTGGAACATCCCCAGCTCGAAGCGGCCGCCGCCGCCCACGCCATACACGTTCGTGCTGCGCGGCTCGAGTTCGGCGTACAGCTTCTGGAAGGCGCCGTTCGCGAACAGGTGCAGCTTGCCGGAGCTACCGAACGTCAGGTCGTAGGTCGCCTCGGCCTCGGGGCGTCCCAGCTTCGTCCGCGTCCAGTAGAGACCGACCAGCGTTCCCGGGTCGTAATAGCCGGCCGTCAGCTGAAACCCGTGAAACTTGGGCGTGGCGTACGAGATGCCGGCGACGAAGACGGGCGCCACCACGCCATACCCGATGTGACCACCCGCGGGGCCGCGCTCGAGGAAGCCCGCCGGGTTGCCCACGCCGAACTCGTGGGAGTACAGGTAGTCGATCTCGATCGCGCCCCGGGAGAACAGCGACAGGGCCCGCCCCGCCCGCAACGTCCCGGCGGGCCCCTCGATGTTGATGTACCCCTCCCGCCAGTCCGCGTCGGGGTAGTCCGGGTAAAAAGTCCGCTGGCTGTCCGTCTCGGCGGTGGCCCAGATGGCGACGTGCGCCGTCAAGACGGTGGACTCGGTCAGCTTTCGGCGCACGCCGAAGCCGAAGACGTTCCCCAGAAAGCCGCTGCGGAACCGCATCGCCGTGACCGGCCCCTGACGGTACGTGCCGTCCGGCTGGCGCACCGGATCGCTCATCACGGCCACGCCGCCGTTTCCCACGGGGTGAACCGGCGTGGGTACGGCCGGCGTGGACGGATTGTTGTCCGTGTCGACCAAGCCGTACGCCTGGGGGACGCCGTCGCCTTTCAGCATCTCCGCGAACACGCCGATCCGGCCCGTCGCGTAGAACTCCCACCCGTCGCTGGTCGTGACCAGCGTGGTCTCCGCCCGCGCGTTCACGGGCAGAGCGACGACGACCAGCAGCAGCGAGAGCGGGGCAGCCAGCCTCGCCAGCATCAATTCGCCGTGACGGCCGTGACGTCGAAGTAGACCCACTGACCGTAACGGCCGGAGTTCTGGAACGGTTGCATGAAGCTGCTGGGCGCCGCCGGCATCACGCCCGACAGGCTGACAGTGCGTGGGGCCGCGCAGGTGTTACCCATCGTCGGCCCGCAGTTCTGCACCAGCGTGCAGTTCGAATCGAACACCTTCAGCGTGATCACGCTGTTCCCCATGACCTTGATGGTCTTCGTGTAGTTGATGGGGAAGGTCAGGTGCTGGGTGGGGCTGTTCGCGGCGTGCGGCCCCTCGGCAGCGGTGACCGAGTTCAGGAAGTACACGTTCGGCTCGCCGGTGACGGGGGGCGACACGTCCAGCTCGTAGGTGTTGTAGTCGTAGTTGGAGCCGCCCGCCGACTGCGGCATCCCGCCACGCTGGAAGAGATCCAGGTTGGTCGTGATCGAACCGCCGTCGCGCGTTCCGCCGACGTACGAGTACGCCTCGACGATGCCGCGCACGTTGAAGGTCACGCTGTAAACGGTGGCGGCCGTGCCGGCCATCGTCCACATGGTCGTCTTCGTGGCCATGTTGTTCACGCAGCCGACGTTGGCGCAGTCGTAGCCACTGCCCGACGTGCCGCACGGGAACTGGACGAGCTGTCCGTCCCAGGCCGCCGCGACCGCCATGTCGCCGCCGCTGGCGCCGGCGCTGCCGCCGGTTCCCGTGGTCGCGCCGCCCGTGCCCGGGTGCCCGCCGGCCTGCACGCCACCGGTCCCCGGCGCGTTGCCGCCCGTACCCACGGAGCCGCCCTGGCTGACCCCGCCCGTGCCAGGCGTCGTGCCGCCCGGCGGTGACGACGCTACCGCCGGAGCCCGTGACGCCGCCCGTGCTCCCCTCCGCCCCGCCGCTGGCGGTTGCCTTGCCGCCGCTTCCGGTGCTGGACGTGCCCCCGCTGCCGGCCGCGACGCCACCGCTGCCCACGGCGCCCCCGCTGCTGGTGGTCTCTCCCCCGGTGGCCGCTCCCCCGCTGCCGCTGCTGGCGCCGCCGCTGCCGCTGGCAGTCTGACCGCCGCTGCCGCCGGGCTTGACGGTGGCATCGGAGCCACACGAGGCGGCAGCAAGGAGAGAGATACTCGCGCACGCGAGGAGAAAACGCTTCATCGTGGGTGCCTCCGGGCTGGTGAAGTCGGGCCGAGAACGGAACTACTACCCATACCTGCTCCGACGTCCGCGTTTATTAACGGAATTCGTCAGCGAGCAGGCGGAAACCTACCATCTAACGGCGATTAAGTAAACATGACTAACTATTACCGCATATCTTACTACAACGACTGACAAATCGAGACTACTTGCATGTGATGGGGGCGGTCGAGACGACGAACGTCGGCGTGTTCGCGCTGCTGTTCGCCATCAACGTTCCGGGGTGGGGGGTGTGCCCCGCCGCCGTGACCGAATCTGCGGCCGTGATGCCCGACGTCTCGTCGAACTTCCAGTAGCCGGTCAGGTTGGCCTCGTCCCCCACCAGGGTGGTGCCCATGGTGGAGGCGATCTGGGCGGCCGTACGCGCCACGTTCCACACCCGGAACTCGTCGATCTGGCCATTGAAATAGGCCGGGGGATAGCCGCCAATCGTCAGCGCGGTCATCCCCGTGTTCAGCATGGCGATGGGCACGGTCACCTTCTCGACGCCGTTCACGAAGGCGCGCAGGTTCGTCCCGTCCCAGGTCATGGCGAAGTGGGCCCATTGCGCCATGTTGGCCATCAGACCGCTGGCCTTGTTGTCACCCATCGGATCCGTCGAGCCGTTCGTGAAGGGATCGATCGTGCCAATCCCCCCGGAGGTCGCCCCGAAGTCCAGCCCGAAGCCGTCGTTGTTCCGGTTGTTGGAGCCGTAGAAGAACATGGTGTTGGCGTCCGCGGACCAGGCCGAAGAGGGGACGTAAGCCCAGAACTCGATCGTCCGCTTCGTGTTGCCGGTGGGCAGATCGGCGCTGGCGGGGACGTTCACCCGCGCCATGGCCGGATCGTTGTTCCCCGAGACGTTGGCGGTGAAGGACACGGCGTGTCCGGCGCAGTTGGTCGCCCCGCCCGCGCCGCTGCCCCCGCCCGCGCCGCCCGTCGGTCCGCCGCCCGTCCCGGGATGCCCGGCCGTGCCCGCGCCGCCCGCGCCGCTGCCGCCGGTGGGCGTGGCGTTACCCCCGCTACCCAGCCCGCCGCTGCCGGTGGCGCCGCCGCTGGCCGTCGCGCCCCCGCTGGCGGAGCCGCCGCTGCCGCTGCCCCCGCTGCCGGTGGTGCCGCCGCTGGCCGTCGTGCCTCCGCTGGCGGTGCCGCCGCTGCCGCCGGAGCCGACGCTGCCTCCCGAGGCGGTGCCCCCGCTGCCGCCGGTCTTGCCGCCGCTGGCCGAGCTTCCCCCAGTGGCGGCCGATGTCCCGCCCGAACCCGAGCTCGGGGAGCCGCCGCCCCCCGAACAGGAAGCGACGATCAACAACAGGCCGCAGGCGCCCACCACGCTGCCGGCGCCGAAGAAAGCGGCAGACGGCTTGCGGAAAATTCTGGTCGTCCGGCTATTCGTTACCATCGTTAACGAAATAGCGTCTTCTCCTGCGCCGCCTTTGTCAACCTCGGCGAATCATATTTCGAAGCCGTTCGGCGGCCGCCTCTGCGGTGAGATCGCGCTGGGGCTGGGCCAGCAGCTCGTAACCCACCATGAACTTCTTGATGGTGGCCGAGCGCAGCAAGGGCGGATACACATGGCCATGTAGCTGCCAGTGGCCGGTGGCCTCCGGCCCGAAGGGCGCGCCGTGCCATCCCATCGAATACGGGAAGGAGACGTCGAACAGGCGATCGTATGCGGCCAGCAGAGACGCCAGCAGCTCTGCCAGGGCGCCCCGGCTAGCCGATGAGAGGTCGGGAAGCCGCGCCGCGGGATCCAGCGGCAAGATCAACGTCTCGAAGGGCCACACCGCCCAGTAAGGGACCACTGCCATCCAGCCGTTGTTCTCGCACACCACCCGCTCCCGGCGCTGATGCTCGAGCCGCGCGTAGTCCAGCAACAGCGGCGAGCCGTTCTGGGCCAGATACTGGCGCTGCTGCAGATCCTCGGCGGTCGCCTCGTTCGGCAAGAAATCCGAGGCCCAGATCTGGCCGTGCGGATGCGGGTTCGAGCAGCCCATGATCTCGCCCTTGTTCTCGAACGCCTGCACCCAGCGGTAGCGCTGCCCCAGCGTGGCTGTCTCGCTGGCGAAGGTGTCGATCACGGCGGCGATCTGGGGGGGCGTCAGCTCGGCCAGCGACAGATCGTGACGGGGCGAGAAGCAGACGACCCGACAGGTGCCGCGGCTGGCCTCCCGCCGCAGCAGCGGCGCGTCCTCTTCGGTGCCCGCCTCTTCGGGCGCGGGCCCGGCTTCGCTGACCAGGGCGGGATAGTCGTTGTCGAAGACGAACGTGGCCGTGTAGTCGGGGTTGATCTGACCACCGGCCCGGCGGTTGCCCGCGCACAGGTAGCAGCCGGGATCGTGGGGCGGCCGCTGGCTGCCGGGCGCCGCTTCCGTGCGCCCCTGCCAGGGTCGCTGCGTGCGCTGCGGCGAGACCAGGACCCACTGGCCGTTCAGCGGGTTGTAGCGCCGGTGGGGGCGGTCGGTCGCCATGTCGATGTCCCTACCCCGGATACCAGATCACCCGCGGGTCCGACGGCCCCCGCACGTAATCGAACGCGGCATCGGTCATGCGCGCCAGATCGTAACGGGGCCGCCACCCCAGCAGGAACTTGGCCTTCGTGTTGTCCAGCCAGGTGGACCGGAACGGCGTCTGGATCTTCACGCCGGGCAGGCCGCGCGTCCTGTTCAGGTAGGCGGCCAGCTCGCCGTAGTCCACCGGTTCGTCCATGCAGATGTTGAAGGTCTGCTGCCGCGCGCGCGGGTTGTCCAGCGCGGCCAGGATGGCGGCGCACAGGTCGTCGACGTGCACGAAGTTGCGCTTCACCGGCACACCGTCCGGATCCAGCATGACCGGCACGGCGCCCGCCTTCACGTGCGCGGCGGCGGCCTCGGGGCCGACCAGATCGCGCCACCGCGGGCCGCCGAAGACATCGTCTCCGAACGACAGCTGATAGCGGAAGTCGTCCTTCTCCATGATCCAGGGCGCGCGCAGGCAGCAGCCGTTCAGCCCGTACTGGATGTAGTACTGCTCCAGCATCACCTCCTCTAGCACCTTGGACAGCGCGTAGCAGCCGGGGTAGGCGCTGTGCTTCTGCGTCTCGGTGACGGGGGTGGGATGCGGATAGAAGAAGTGTCCCATGCCCGCGTCGCCGCCGATCAGGACGAACTGCTGGAAGCTCGGGCTGGTGCGGGCGGCCTCCAGCAGCCAGAACAGGCCTTTGACAGCCACGTCCATGATGGACTCGGGCGTCTCCTTGCTGGTGGCCAGGTGCAGGACGTGGGTGACGCCTTCCAGGGCGGCGCTGACCGTGTCGCGGCTGTCGATCGAGCCGGAGAACACCTCCAGCCGCGGGCCGGTGGGCAGCTTGCGGTTGTGGCACAGCGCCCGGACGATCGTGTCGCCGTGGGCGCTGTCGGCCAGCAGCCGGTTGATGAACGTGGTGCCGACCTTGCCGGTGGCCCCGGTGACCAGAATGCGCTTGCTCATGATGATCCTCTCTGCGGGGGTCGCTACTTCTTCAGCTCGCGCAACTCGGTCCAGAACGCCGTCAGGTTGCCTTGATCGATCTTCTTGATGGTCGTGTCGATGAAGGTGGGGATGGTCTTGCCGTCGCGCAGATCCTTCAGCGCCTTCATGGTCTGGTACCCGAACTGGAAAGGGCGCTGCACGATGGTCGCGTAGATCAACCCGTCCTGGATGCCCTTCAGCGTCTCCTCTTCCTCGTCGAAGGCGACGATGACCGGCTTCTTGGCGCGGGGTGAGGACCTGACCGCGTCGACCATGCACGGCCCGTTGTAGGACCACAGCCCGATGGTCATCACCAGATCGGGGTATCGGGCCAGCGCGTCCTCGACGTTCTTCTTCGCCTTGTTGCGATCGGCCCCGTCCAGGAACACCGGCAGGATCTCGATCCCGGGCTGCTTGCCCAGCGTCTCGTCGATGCCGCGCTTGCGATCGACCGCGTTCTGCATGTCGATGCGGCCCACGAACATGGCCACCTTGCCCTTGGTGATGTTGGCCGCCTTCAGCGCCTCGATGGCGGTCTGCCCGGCCAGCTTGCCCGCCTCCACGTTGTCCGTACCGACGAAGGCCTTGCGCTTCGAGCGCGGCGCGTCCGAGTCGTGCATGACCAGGGGCATCTTGTCGGCCACCCTGTTCAGGATGGGCGTCTCGGACTCGGGGTTGATGGCACAGACCGCCATCCCGTCGTAGTCCTGCACCAGGATGTCCTCGATGTAGCGCTGCTGCTCCGCGACCTCCATCTTCAGCGGCCGGAACACGACCGCCTTGATGCCCAGGTCCTTCTCCGCGGCGTGCACCCCCTTCTCGGCGATGTTCCAGAAATCCGACGAGTTGTTGGTGAGAAAAGCGAACTTGTAGGTCTTCGCGCCCCCCTGGCCCTCGCCGGCGGGGCTGGACTTGTGGCAGGCCGGCGCGGCGGCCAGGGCCAGCAGGAGGACGGTCAGGAAGGGGTGGCGGGCGGTCTGGAAAGGCATCGTCTCGTCCTCCTAACAAAGTTCCGCCCGGCGCGGGATGGCGGGACGGGAAGAAATTAATATAGAATATTAACGAATTCGTAAAGCCGCCCGGCGCAGCGAAAAAAGGTGCAAGAAAACAGCACACAAAAGCGCGGGATCGGACGGTCATTCGAGGAGAACATGTCGAGGCCTCACCGCGAAAGATTCGCGCCGCCGGGCGCGCCGCTCCCTGAAGCTCCTTCAGTCGACGCCGTCGGGCCCCGCGATGCGCGGGCGTCGCGCCTCGCGCTGCGACCTGGTCGTGGGAAGATGGGCGCCTGATGCTTCAGCTGCGCGGGGTGGAGAAGTCCTTCGGCGGCGTGCGGGTGCTGCGCGGCCTGGACTTCGACGTGGCCCCCGGGGAGATCGTCGGCCTGATCGGGGGCAACGGCGCGGGCAAGTCCACGCTGATGAAGATCGCAGCGGGCATTCACCAGCCCGACGCCGGCACCGTGTCGATCGACGGCCGCAGTCCCCAGAGCCCGTCGGACGCCATCCGGCACGGCCTGTCCCTGGTGCGGCAGGAGCTGATCCAGGCCCCGGATCTGGACGTGGGGTCCAACGTGCTGCTGGGGCACGAGCCGCATCGTTTCGGCGTCATCGACCGCGGCGCCCTGTACCGGCGGGCGCGCGAGGTGCTGGAGCGGGTGGGCGGCGATCTCGATCCGCACAGCTCCCTGCGCGATCTTTCACCGGGCCAGAAGCAACGCACGGAGATCGCGCGGGCGCTGTCCCTGAACGCCAAGGTGCTGCTGCTGGACGAGCCCACCGCCACGCTGTCCGAGGCGGACGCCGCCCGGCTGTTCGAGCTGCTGAAGAGCCTGCGCCGCAACGGCATCGCCATGGTCTACATCTCGCACCGCCTGGGCGAGATCCTGGAGATCACCGACCGCGTCGTGTGCCTGCGCGACGGACAGAAGGTGGCCGACCTTCCCACCCGCGAGGCGAACCGCGACATGCTGGTCGAGCTGCTGGCCGGCCCGGCCGCCGACCAGCCCCCCGCCCCCCCGTCGGTGCGGCCCGAGGTGCTGCTGTCCGTACGCGGCCGCGTCTCCTTCGACCTGCACGCCGGCGAGATCCTGGGCCTGGCCGGGCTGGTGGGCGCCGGCCGCAGCAGCGTGATGCGCGAGCTGTTCGGCGTGGTTCCTTGCGCGCTGGACGTCACGATGGAAGGCAAGCGCCTCGATATCCGCTCTCCCCGCGACGCCATGAGCGCCGGCTTCGGCCTGGTGCCCGAGGAGCGGGCCTCCCAGGGGCTGATCCTGGACATGCTGGTGGAGCGCAACCTCGCCCTCCCCTCCCTGCACCGCTTCATGCTCGAGGACGAGCTGGCGATCGCCCGGCCCTACATCGATCGCTTTCGCTTCCGGGCGGGCGAGCCGGCCTGGAACCTGTCCGGCGGCAACCAGCAGAAGATCGTCCTCGGCAAGTGGATGGCCCGCAGCCCGAAGGTGCTGCTGCTGGACGAGCCGACGCGCGGCCTGGACATTCGCGCCAAGGGCGACGTGTACGACGTCGTCCGCGAGCTGGCGGCGGCCGGGAAGGGCATCATCGTCTCCAGCTCGGAGGGCGAAGAGATCGGCGCCCTCTGCCACCGCGCCCTGGTCCTTGCCCAGGGCAAGACGCGCGGCGAGCTGGGGCCGGGCCAGCTGACCAACGCCAACATCCTGAGGTACGCAACCGCATGAGCGTGAACATCACCCCCGCCTCCCCTCCCGCTGAGCTATCGTCGCCCGCCATGCCCCGGGGAGAAGGTTCGGCGAAGACCACACTGGCGAAGATGAAGAAGGAGCTGACCATCCTGGCGGTCATGATCGCGCTGGCGATCATCACCGCGCTCCTCAACCCCGTCTTCCTGAACGCGGAGAACCTGCGCAACACCATCCGCCACGTCTCGCTCATCTCGCTGTTCGCGCTGGGCGAGGCCGTGGTCATCATCTCGGGCGGCATCGACCTGTCGGTGGGCTCGATGATCTGCCTGTCGGCGGTGACCACCAGCTATCTGACGATGTACGGCGGCTTCGGGATCGTCGGCGCGGCCAGCGTCGGGCTGGGCCTGACCCTGGTGGCCGGGCTGGGCCAGGGCCTGGTGATCACCTGGCTGGGCGTGCAGCCGTTCGTCGCCACGCTGGGCTCGATGCTGTTGCTGCGGGGCTTCGCCGAGGTGCTGACGGGCGGCACCGACATCGGCTTTCACGGCGAGTACCCGCGCTTTCGGTTCCTGGGCGAAGGCGTGGGCCTGGGGATGCCCATGCCGTTCTGGTTCGCGCTGGTCGCCATCGCGGTCACCGCCTTCGTGATGCACCGGACGCTGTTCGGGCGCTACTGCTACGCCATCGGGTCGAACGCCGAGGCGGCGCGCCTGTCCGGCGTGCCGGTGCGACGCGTGCGCCTGGTGGCCTTCGTGGCCAGCGCCGGGTTATCCGGGGTGGCCGGGTTGCTGTACGTCGCCTACTTGCCCAGCGCCACGCCGTCGCTCGGCTCCGCCTACGAGCTGCACGCCGTGGCGGCGGCCGTGCTGGGCGGCTGCTCGCTGCTGGGGGGCCGCGGCTCGGTCTTCGGCGTCCTGATCGGCGCCGGCATCATGCAGATCACCTTCAACGCCGTGAACCTGATCGGCAAGTCGTTGTGGCAGAACGTGGTGGCGGGCCTGGTCATCCTGGTGGCGGTGATCGTCGACCGCCTGTTCGAGAAGAGCGCCTCGCGCCGCCGGCGGGTCTGAGCCCTGGTCCGTCCGGCGACTTCCTGAGGCCCGACGCCCCCGGAGCTGGACCAAGCCTGGCCGGCGGGCGCGCGCCTCCTAGCCGAGCACGGCGCGCACGCCGCGCAAGAAGGCGTCGGGAACCACCGGCTTCTCGAGGAACGCGCCGGTGAGCGCGGCGCGATCGACGATGGCGCTGTCGGCGTAGCCCGACAGATACAGCACGCGCATCGCCGGGCGGGTGCGCTTCAACCGTGCGGCCAGCTCGGGGCCGCTCATGTGCAGCATGACGATGTCGGTCACCAGCAGGTGCAGCTCGCGGCTGGTCTTCTCCGACAGCAGCAGCGCCTCGCCACCGCTCCGGGCGTCGACGACGTCGTAGCCGTTTCGCTCCAGGATCAAGCGCAACGCTTGCCGCACTTGATCGTCGTCCTCGACCAGCAACACCGACTCGGTCCCGCGCAGGCTCTCGACCGGCAGCGCGGATGCGGCGCCAGCGCTGGCCATCTGCTCCGTCACCTGATCCGTGCGGGGCAGGTACACGTCGAAGCGCGTGCCGCGGCCAGGCTGGCTGGTCACGGCGACGTGGCCCCCGCTCTGCTTCACGATCCCGAACACGGTCGACAGGCCCAGGCCCGTGCCATGTCCGCGCTCCTTCGTGGTGAAGAATGGGTCGAAGATCCTGGACTGGGTCGCCGGGTCCATCCCGGTGCCGTTGTCGGTCACGCTCAGCTTCACGTAGCCGCCGGGGGCCGCCCCCCCGTGGCGGTCGGCCTCACCGGCCCCGACCACCACGTTGGTCAACTCGACCACGAGGCGGCCGCCGCGCGGCATGGCGTCGCGCGCGTTCACGGCCAGGTTCATGACCACCTGCTCCAGCTGGCCGCCATCCGCCATCACGCGACCGAAGGGCGGCGCGGCGGCCAGCACCAGGTCGACGTCGTCACCGAGCAGGCGGCGGAGCATCGGCTGCATCTCGGCGACGGTCCGGCCCGGTTCGATGACGTGCGGCTGCACCGGGTGGCGCCGGCTGTACGCCAGCAACTGGCGGGTCAGCGCCACCGCCCGCTCGCCCGCCCGCTGGATCTCGCTCACCTCCTCGTAGAACGGCTCGCGCTCCGAGATGTCGTCCAGCAGGAACGACGCATAGGTCAGGATCACGCACAGCAGATTGTTGAAGTCGTGCGCCACGCCGCCGGCCAGCCGCCCCACCGCCTCGACCTTCTGCGCGTGCTGAAGCTGCTCCTCGGTGCGGCGCAAGCGCTCCTCGGTGTCCTTCAGCTCCTGGACGTCGGTGCAGGTGCCGAACCAGCGCGTGACCCGCCCCTCTGTGTCCCGCATCGACAGCGCGCGCACCAGACAGGTGGTGGCCGCGCCGTCGACCCTCAGCACCCGGGCCTCGAGCGAATACGCGTCCCCGGAGGCCACGGCGCGCTTCCACTCGTCGCTCACCCGCGCCCGATCGTCGGCGTGAAAGGCGCGCAGCCAGCCGTCGTCCCGGCTCTCGGCGACGCTCTGGCCGGTGTGCTCGGCCCAGCGCCGGTTCGTGAAGATGATGCCGCCGTCGGCCCGCGCCATCCAGACCAGCTGAGGCATGGCCTCGGTCAGCGTGCGGAAGCTCGCCTCGCTCTCGCGCAGCGCCGCCTCCATGGCCTGGCGGGCCTCGAGATCGGCCTTCAGCGCGACGTTCGCCTCCTCCAGCTGGATGGTCTTCTGCTCCAGCTTGCGGATCAGCGTCTGGTTGTACTCGCGCAGTATGCCGGTCTCGCCCTGGGGGCGCGCCGTCACCTTGACGGTGGGACGCGATTCGACCTGGAGGATCCGCTCCATCAGCGCTTCCGGTTCGATGGGCTTCAGCACGAAGGCGTCCGCGCCCAGCTCCAGCGCCAGCGCCTCGTCCTCACGCTCCGTGTAGGTCGCGGTGTAGACGACGAAGGGAACGGTGGTGAGGCGATCATCCAGCTTCCAGTGGCGCAGCAGGGTGTACCCGTCCATGACCGGCATCAGCAGGTCGCTGATCACCACGTCGGGCGGCTGCTGGCGCGCCAGCGTCAGCGCCTCCGCGCCGTGCCTGGCGACCGCCACCTGGTAGCCGTGACCGCGAAGCAGCGCGCCGAGATATTCGCAGTTCTCTTCCTTGTCATCGACGACCAACGCCCGCTTCATGGCCGGCCACCTCTCGCGATGCCCTCGACCTCGGCGACGAACGTCTCGGGGTTGATCGGCTTTTCGATGTAGCCGGTGCAGCCCGCCGCCAGGGCCTTCTCGCGATCGCCCACCATCGCGTAAGAGGTGACGGCGATGATGGGCGTGTCGCGCAGCGCCGGCAGCGTCCGCAGCTTCGCCGCCACGGCGTATCCGTCCATCAACGGCAGCTGGATGTCGACCAGCACGATGTCGGGGCAACTCCGGCTGGCCTCGCGGATCCCGTGCGGGCCGTCGAAGGCCGGCACGACCGTGTAGCCGCTTCGCTCGAGCAGGAACGTCGTCAGGTAACGGTTCTGCTCGTTGTCCTCGATCAGCAAGACGGTGCCGCTCATGACGACCTAGGTCCTGCCGGCAGGACGAGTGTGAAGGTGCTGCCCTGGCCCTGAACGCTGCTGCACTCGATGTCGCCGCCCAGGATGGTCGCCAGCCGCTTGCAGATGGCCAGGCCCAGCCCCGTCCCCTCGTGCTTGCGGGTCAGCCCGGTGTCGATCTGCATGAACGGCTGGAACAGCCGGGGCAGGTCCTCGGGCCGAATCCCCTCGCCCGTGTCGTGCACCCGCAGGCGCACGCCCCCGCCGGCGGCGGCGGCGGCGGCCTCGACCGTCACGGCGCCCCGCTCGGTGAACTTCAGCGCGTTGTTGACCAGATTGATCAGGATCTGCTCGACGCGGCGGCCATCGCTGACGATGGTTGGCAGGGAGGGGGCCGCGTTCAACTGCAAGGCCAGGTTCTTGCGATCGGCCAGCGGCTTCACGCCGGCCACCACGCGTTCGAGCATGGGCTGCAGGTCCAGCGGTTCGCAGTGGACGGTCATCTGGCCGGCCTCGATCTTCGAGATGTCGAGCACGTCGTTGATGAGCGCCAGCAGGTGACGGGCGCTGCCGCGGACCATCCCCAGCTGCTTGGCCTGCTCCTCGTTCAGGGGGCCGGCCAGCCCCTGAACCAGGATCCCGGTGAAGCCGATGATCGAGTTCAGCGGCGTGCGCAGCTCGTGCGACATGGTGGCGAGAAAAGCCGACTTCAGCCGGTCCGCCGCCTCGGCCGCCCGCATCGCCTTCGCCAGCGCCGCCTCGCTCTCCTTGAGGGGGGTGATGTCCACGATCGCGCCGACCACCCCGGCGGGCGACCCGTCGGGGTGGAAGATGCCTTTGACCGAGTACAGGGTCTGATGCTGGCGCCCATCGGCGAAGGGCATGGCCGCCTCGCGCCGGATGGGCGTGCCGGTCGCCATCAGCGCCACCTGCTCGTCCTGATAGCGCTGCCGCTCCGGCGGTGACAGGTAAGGCAGCTCGAGCACCGTCTTTCCCACGATGTCGGCGCGCCGCACGCCGAAGGCCTGCTCGTAGGCGCGGTTCGCGCCCAGGAAGCGCAGCTGGGCGTCCTTGTAGAAGACCGGGTTCGGCAGGTGATCGATGATGGCGTCCAGCAGCCGCATCGCCTCGTCGAGGGCGGCCGTCCGTTGCAAGACCTTGGTCTCCAGGTTGGCCTTGGCCTGCTCGATCTCGGCCAGGGCGCGCTTGCGGTCGGAGATGTCGATCGACATCACGAACATCCCCTCGGGGACGGGCTGGCAGCGCACCTCGAACCAGTTCGTCGTGCCGTCGTGGAACGTGAACAGCGTTTCCCCGTGCAGCGGAACACGCTCGGCCATGCAACGGCGAAGCATCGGAAAGATCTCGCTCTGCTCGATGCCCGGCCACGCCTCCGTCATGGTGCGCCCGAGCAACTCGGCGTTGGGCCGTCGGTTGTGAACGGCGGCCGTGTCGTTCAGGTACAGGTACCGCCATTCGAAGGAGAGGATCTGGCAGCCCTCGACGATGTGGTCGACGGTGGAGCGAAACCTCTCCTCGCTGGCCCGCAGCGCGCTCTCGCTGCGGCGCTTCTCGCTGAGGTCGATGCCCATCCCGACCAGACAGGGGATCCCTTCCCAGGACACGCGCCGCCCCGTGAAGTAGTACGGCGTCCGCGTCCCGGTCTTCGAGACGATGTTCGCCTCGACCCAGGCCTCGCCGCGGGTCAGCACGTCACCGATGCGCGAGGCGATGAGCGCCCGTTCTTCATCCGCGAAGAAATCGAGCGGATGCATCCCCGCGATCTCGGCACCGGAGTACCCCGACACCACCTCGAAGTTGCGGTTCCACCGCAGGAAGCGTCCCGTGTGGTCGTAGAAGTAGACGATGCCGGGCATGCTCTCGATCATCGCCGCCGAAAACAGGCGCTCGTTCTCGGCGGCCGCCTGCGCCTTCGCGCGCTCCCCTTCGCGGGCCAGGTTGTCGAGGGCGAACGACAGATTCGCCGCCACCTCGTCCAGCAACGCCACCTCCTTGCTCTGGAAGGCGCGCGCCTCGCTGGCATACACGTTGAGGGTTCCGCAGACGGCGCCGTTCTCCCTGATCGGCATCACGGCCGAGGCGTGAAACCCCCGTTCGACCAGCTGGGCCCTCCAGGGCGCGGCCGCCGGATCGTTCACGATGTCGGCCGTGACGTAAGTGCGCCCCTGCCGAAAGGCCGTCCCCGCCGGCCCTCTCCCCTCCGGACGCTCGTCGGTGTAGACGCGAATGGTGTCGACGTAGGAAGCCTGGGCCCCCGCGGTGGCCACCGGCACCAGCCGGTGCGTCGAAGGATCGTGCCAGCCAATCCACGCCATCGCGAACCCGCCCTTGTCGACCACCGCCGAGCAGACCATCTGCAGCAACTCCCCGCGGTTCCCCATCCGCAGAATGGCGTGAGTCACGCCGCTGAGCGCGTCGTAAAGACGCGCCGTCCGTTGCAGCTCCCACTCCGGCTCCCGGTCCACACTCCCAAGCACCGCGCGATGTTATCCCTGTTCGACGGCCCCCGCACGGGGCGGGGGCACGCTGACGGCGCGCCGCATGAGTCCACGGGCCACCTCGCGATTCCACGCGACGGTTGCTGCTCGCGGGTGTCCGGCGCGGCTTTACATGTTGTACTTGAACAGCAGCGGCTTGCTGACGCCCGACAGTTCGAAGAGGAACCCGAACTGGAAGTTGATCAGGCCGTCGGTCGCGTCGACGAGCTGGCGCGGGGGATTGGGGAAGGGCTGGGCGGCGCGGAAGGCTTGCAGGGCTTCGTCGTCGAGGAATTCGAGGCCGGAGGGGGATTCCAGGGCGACGTTGGCCAGGTGGCCGTTCGGTTTCAGCTGCACGCGCACGATGGTGAGGCGGCTGGTGCGGCCGTAGATCGAGCCGTTGGGATCGCGGCGGCGGTAGACCTCGTCGGGGTGCCAGTGCTCCTGCACCTGGTGCTTCACGCGGTTGAAGAACGAGGCGAAGCGCCACTTCTTGGAGTTCAGCGCGGTCTCCTCGCCGTCGTCGATGTCCTTCAGCGCGTCCTGGGTGCCCGAGCCGACGGCGCGGGCCAGCTGCTCCTCGCTGGGCATCAGCGACAGCCGGCCTCCCGGACGTCCCTGTGAGCCGGGCTGGATCTGCAGCCTGCCCAGCCGCTGGAAGGTCCCGTCGGGATCGGGCGCCTCCTGATCGGCGACGCCGTTCTCGCTGCCCGGTGGCGCCGGCTGCTGGTGCCCCGTCGGCGCGCTGTCGGCGCGGCCCGGGACGGGGCGCGGCTCGCGCATCGCCAGCTGCGGGGGAACCGCTGCCGGTGGCGCCGGGCGCGCCGGCTTCGACTCGCTCTCGGTGCCGGCGGCGTCGCCCTGCCGCGCCTCGGGATCGAACTTGCCGTACTTCCGCGTCTCGCGGGGCACGCTGGTGTCGTGCTCGGACGCGAAGCGCGCCTGCTCGGGCCGCTTCTCTTCGCGCGGGGCCGGCATGTCGACGACCTGGCCCGGCGGCTTGATGGCGTCGATCTCCTTCTTCACCTCTTCCGCCTTGCGGGCCTCCTCCTGGCGCTCCAGGTCGGCCACGATGCGGCGGGCGGCCTCGTCATCGACCATGCCGATGTCGATCGACTCGGGCTCCTTCGAGGCGGCAAGCTGCGCCTTCAGGTCGGCGTCGCGCGGCGCGAACAGGTACAGCCCCAGGCCCAGCAACAGCAGCAGCTCGGCGTGCAGCAACAGCGCCAGGGCGAGGAACCGCCCCACGGGCCTTTCGCGGGCTCGTGTCCACCGGGGGGCGGGGGGGTTCCGCGTCGTACCCACCGTCAACCTCAACTGATTAGTGTAGTCCCCGGGCAGTCATTGTTCTCGCAAAAACCGGGACCATTCGCCCGGCCCCTAGCGAATGACGGGATTGGAGAAGGTGACGCGCAACGAGAAGGAACGGGCCTGCCTGGCCTCGCGCGCGACCTCGGCGGGCAGGGCGGGGAAAGGCGCCGCACGGCGGACCGCGTCCACGGCCGCCCGATCGAACTCTTCGTATCCGGCCGATTTCGTGACGGCGATCGGCCCGTCCAGGCGGCCGTCCGCGGCGACGGCGAAACTGAGCATCGTCTCGCCCAGCAGCAGCCGGACCGCCAGCGAGCGCGGAAACACCAGCGCCCGGTTCACGCGCGCCCGGATCTCGCTCTCGTAGTGCGCGTGCGCGCGCTCCCGCGCCGCCCCCGCCGCGTCGCCGGTGACCGGTCCCAGGTGTCCCGGCAGGCTGGGGGCGGCGCCCGGGTGCGGGAGGGGACGGGCGGCGGGGCCCGGTAGCGTGGCGAGACCGTGACCAGCGTTACTGCTCCCCGGCGTCGCCGGAGCGCTGAGGTCGGTCACGGAGGGGTGCAACTCGGCCGACGCCTCCGGGATCGCGCGGTCGTCCGAGGCCCGCGGCCGCCGCAACGAGACGTCGAAGGCGCGCGCGCCCCGGGTGGTGTCGAGCGGCCCTTCCCGATCGCTGGCCTCGCTGCCCGCCGCCGGCAGGGAAGCGACCACGTCCACCGCCGGAAGCTGGGGCGCGCCTGGGCGGTCGGTGTCCCCGCCGCGCACGCGCTCGTCGGGGTCGGGCAGGCCCAGGCCGCTGGCCGGCGGCGCGGCAGCGCGCGCGGCCTGGGGCGACTCCCCCAGGCCGGTCGTGGGCTCGCGCCGGTCGGCCTCGGGCGACATCGCCACCGGGGCGGTCCGGCTGTGGGCGGGCTGGTAACGATCGGCGCCCGTGGTCAGGCGATCGCGCAGGGTCGAGCGGTCCCGGCGCCACGCCACCTCGCTCGCGCGCCCGGCGCCGTTGCCGCTGTCGGACGCGGGCGCCCGTCGCGCCTCCGCACCGGGTCGCGCGACGGCCATCCCCGGGGAGTCCGCGGCCGGAGCGTCGCTGGCCGGGGACGGCTCGGGCGGGATCAGGTCGGCGGGCGGCGCCGGGGGCAGGATGTCGTCCGCGACCGCGACCGAGAGATCGATCAGGGGCAGGGCCGGCAAGGTCAGGTCACTCGCCGACGGCGACCGGCCGGCCCGGCCCCGCGCGTACCAGGCCCCGAACCCGATGGCCAGCAGCAGCAACGCGTGCGCCCCGATGGAGATCGTCCCCGCCCGCACCCATCCGGACGCCGAGCTGAGCGAATGCAGATGTCCGGCACCCTTGGCCCTGTCGTGCGATGCCATGCGCGGCTTGCCCAGCGTCCCAGTTTAACCCTGCGTGCGATGCCGCGCCTGCGCGAGGCCGTCCTCGACCGCGCCGGGGGCGCCGGCTAACATCGGCGGCTTCTTTCAGCGGCACCGCCATGGAATTCGAACGACGCCTGCACCGGGGGATCGCCAAGACCATCGTCGACCATCGACTGATCGAGGATGGCGATCGGATCATGGTCGCCGTCTCCGGCGGCAAGGACAGCTACGGTCTGCTGGTGCTGCTGCGGGAGCTGCAGCGCCGCGCACCCGTCTCGTTCCAGCTGACGGCCGTGCACCTGGACCAGGCCCACCCCGGCTATGACGGCACGCCGCTGCGCCGCTGGCTGGAGGCGTCGGGGATCCCCTTCCGCATCCTGCGCGAGGACACCTACTCGATCGTCACGGAGAAGATCCCCGAGGGGAAGACGTACTGCTCGCTCTGCTCCCGGCTGCGGCGCGGTGTGCTGTACCGGGCGGCCACCGAGCTCGGCTGCAACAAGATCGCGCTCGGCCATCACCGGGACGACGCGCTGGAGACGTTGCTGCTGAATCTGTTCTTCGCGGGGAAGCTGTCGGCCATGCCGCCGCGCCTGGTGTCGGACGACGGTCGCCACGTGGTGATCCGGCCGCTGCTGGGGTGCGCCGAGGCGGACCTGGCCGCCTTCGCCGCCCAGCAGGCGTTCCCCATCCTGCCCTGCAACCTGTGCGGCTCGCAGAGCGAGGCGCAGCGCAAGCAGATGAAGGCGCTGCTTGCCGACCTGGAGAGCAAGCACCCCACCCTGCGCGCCACCATGCTGGCGGCCATGGGCAACGTCGTCCCCTCCCACCTGCTGGACAGCCGCCTGTCGCGCACCACCGTCGCGCCGCCGCCGGCCGGGGAACCGCCCGGCGAGCTGATCCCGTCGGCGGCGACGCTGCGCCGACTGAGCTGAGCAGGGACGCAGTCAGCGGGAATGGGCGAAACGTCGGCGCGGCTGTAGAGTTGAGCGGTGGCGTCCGATTCCGATAGCGCGGCCGCGCGCCGGGCCGCACGAAGCAGCTGGCCCATCACCGAGCACCGGCTCGATGGTGACCAGACCGACGATCTTTCGGACTGCACGACGGCCGTCCAGCGGGTGGCGATGATGAAAGAGCTGGCGGAATCTGCCTGGCTGCTGTCGGGCCGGTCCCTGCCCACCTACGCGCGCCGCGATATCCCCGGACGGCTGTTCGAAAAAGGCGAGGTGCGGCCGGAGAACGATGACTCTTGAAGGCCTGAACGACGACTTCCGGGATCTCATCGCGGCTTTCGCTGATTCAGGCGTCGATTTCGTGATCGTGGGCGCCTACGCCCTTGCTTTCCACGGCGCGCCCCGGGCCAGCGGTGACATCGACGTCTTCGTCCGGGCAGAGCCCAAAAATGCGGTTCGGGTGGTGCGAGGACTTCTGAGTTTTGGCGCCCCGTTGGCTGCGCACGGTATCGGCGACCACGACTTTGCCCAGGCAGGCAAGGTGTATCAGATCGGGCTACCGCCCCGACGCATCGACATCTTGACGGAGATCTCCGGCGTCACTTTCGATGAAGCGAGCGCATCCAGCGTCAGCGTCGACGTCGATGGCCATTCCGTTCGCATCATCGGCCGCGAGACTTTCATCAAGAACAAGCTGGCGTCCGGCAGGCCCAAGGACCTCGCTGATGTGGCGCGCTTGAACAGAACGGGACGGCGCTAGCAAAGGCGCCGGGGCAAACGCAAGTCGACAGCGCCGTGTCGCGCCGCCTCTGACGGCGGCGGGCGCCCGCAGGCCCCGATCGTCAGGCCCGCGCGGACTGGCTGCGGGCGCGGGGGCTGCGGGCGGGCGTGCCGGCGCTGCGGCGGGGCATACGGACCAGCGCCACCTCCAGCACGTCACGCATCGTCTTCGCCGGAACAATCTCCAGCTTGGCGCGCACGTGGTCGGGGATCTCGGCCAGCTCGGCCACGTTGGTGGCCGGGATGACGACGGTCTTCATCCCCGCGCGCACCGCCGCCAGCAGCTTCTCTTTCAGGCCGCCGATGGGCAGCACCTTCCCCCGCAGGGTCAGCTCGCCGGTCATGGCCACGTCGTGGCGGACCGGGATGCGGGAGATCAGCGATACCAGCGCGCACGCCATGGTCACACCGGCCGACGGGCCGTCCTTGGGCACGCCCCCCGCCGGCACGTGGATGTGGATCTCGCGACCGGCGTAGAACTCGGTCCCCAGGCCCAGCTCCAGCGCCTGCGCCCGGGCGAAGGACAGCGCCGCCTGCGCCGATTCCTTCATGACGTCGCCCAGCTGGCCCGTCAGGATCAGCGATCCCTTGCCGGCCATGGTGGTCGCCTCGATGTGCAGCACCTCGCCGCCGTACGGCGTCCAGGCCAGGCCGTTCACGCTGCCCACCTCGGGATCGGCCGCCTGCTCCTCGGGAAGATGACGGGGCGGCCCCAGGTACTTCACCACGTCGTCGGTGGTGATGGCGACGCTGCGCTTGGCCGACCGGCCGCCGCTGGCGCTGCGCGCCGAGTCCTCCACCACCTTGCGCGCCACCTTCCGCGCCAGCTGGGCGATCAGGCGCTCCAGCTCGCGCAGACCTGCCTCGCGCGTGTACTCGGCGATGATCTTCTTCAGCACCGGCCGCCCGATGTTGATGTCCTTCGAGGTGAGGCCCGCCTCGCCCACCTGACGGGGCACCAGGAAGCGCTCCGAGATGGCCAGCTTCTCTTCCTCGGCGTAGCCCGACAGGCGCAGCGTCTCCATGCGGTCGCGCAACGGCGCCGGGATCGACTCGCCCATGTTGGCGGTGGCGATGAACACCACGCGCGACAGGTCGAACGGCACCGCCAGGTAGTGATCGCGGAAGTTGTGGTTCTGCTCGGGGTCCAGCACCTCCAGCAGCGCCGCCGAAGGATCGCCGCGCACGTCGGCGCCCATCTTGTCGACCTCGTCCAGCAGCATCACCGGGTTGTTGGTGCCCGCCTGCTTCAGCCCCTGGATGATCCGGCCCGGCAGCGCGCCCACGTAGGTGCGGCGGTGGCCGCGGATCTCTGCCTCGTCGCGCACGCCGCCCAGCGAGATGCGCACGAACTTCCGCCCCAGCGCGCGCGCGATCGAGCGGCCCAGCGAGGTCTTGCCCACGCCGGGCGGCCCCAGGAAGCAGAGGATGGGACCGTGCACGCCGCCGCGCAGCTTGCGCACGGCCAAATAGTCCAGGATGCGATCCTTCACGTGCTCGAGGTCGTAGTGATCCTCGTCGAGGATCTTCTGCGCCAGCGACAGATCGATGGTCTCCTCGCTGGCCACCTTCCAGGGCACGTCGACCAGCCAGTCGATGTACGTGCGCAGCACGGAGGCCTCGGCGCTCTCGCCGTGCATCTGCTCCAGGCGCCGCACCTGCTTGTCCGCCTCTTGCCGGACCTCCGTGGGCATGCCGGCCCGCTCGACCTTCGACCGGATCTCGGCGATCTCTTCCCCGTGCGCGTCACCGTCGCCCAGCTCGTTCCGGATCTGCCGGAGCTGCTCGCGCAGGTAGTAGTCGCGCTGGGTCTTCGACATCTCTTCCTTGGCGCGGTTCTGGATCTGCGACTGGATCTCCAGCAGCCCGATCTCCTTCTCCAGCGCCTCGTTCACGCGCTTCAGGCGATCCGCCGCCGGCTCCGCCTCCAGCATCGCCTGCGCCTCGGGGACCTTCAGCGTCAGGTTGGACGCGATCAGATCCGCCATGCGGCCCGGCTCGTCCACGCTCTGCACCATCATGGCCAGCTCGGGCTGCATCGACTTGCCCAGGCTCGACAGCTTGTCCACGCTGTTGCGGACGGTGCGCAGCAGCGCCTCGGTCGCCACCGTGACGGGCTCGGGGGCGGTGTCCAGGCGCTCGACCTTCACGCGCATGAACGCCCCGCTGGAGACCACCTTCGAGAAGCGAGCCCGACACAGCCCCTGCACCAGCACCTTGAAGCCGCCCTCCGACAGCTTTCGCATGCGCATGATCATGCCGACGGTGCCGGTCCGGTAGAGCGCGTTCGCGTCCGGGTCGTCGTCGCCGGAGTTTCGCTGCGCCACCAGGAAGCACAGGCGCTCTTCCGATTCCAGGGCGGCGTTCACCGCCTCCATCGACACCGGGCGCGACACGCGCAGCGGGACGATCATGTAAGGGAAGACGACCAGGTCACGGATCGGCAGCAGAGGCAGCGTCTCCGGAATTTCTACCTCCGCAGAGCGCTGTGCCGTCGGGTCGATATCTTCGGCCACGGGACCACAGTATCAGAAAACGTTCGAGCGCGACAAAAGCCGCGCGCCCGAACGACGCAATTCACGTCAACGAAGGGGGAAGGTATCGGTGACGGTAAGTCCCAGGTGCCCCAACACCCACAGCCGGCCAAAGCGGTCCAGCTTCATGCCCACCACGTCGCTGTCCAGCAGGCCGGTCCGCTGGTCCATCACCTTGCCGGAGCCGGTCACCGGCCAGATCCCCTTCGAGGTGCCTGCCCACAGGCTTGCGCCGACGGTGACGAAGGCGCGAGCGGCCGCGGGATCCGCGTCGGGATCGTCGTCGTCGCGCCCCGAGGCCGGCCAGCGCAGGGGCCCGCCGGGCGTCTGCGGCGCGCCCTCGAACGGGACCCAGCCGCCGTTGTTGCTTCTGTCCCCGCTCCAGCGCGCCACGCCCTCGCGCGTGGCGGCCCAGACGACGCCGTCGTCCTGGACGGAGAGATCCTCGCAGCTGTCGCTGGGCAGACCATCGTTCTCGGTCCAGTGGGTCAGCTTCGGCGGCTTGCCGGGCTGGGCGCGCAGCACGCCCACCGACGTGCAGAACCACTGCGCGTCCGGTACGGCCGCCGTGCCGGCCTGGAAGCGCACGGCGCGGACGTCGCCCGGCACCGGAATCATCTCGGGTGGATGCGTCTGCCCGGCGTGCGTCACCCGGTGATAGATGAACTTCCCCGACGGCAGCTGCAGCTCGATGACCCCGCGCCCCAGCTCCTGTCCGTCGGGCAGACGATCGCGCACCGCCATCCACAAGCTGCCGGCGGGCGACATGGTCGCGTACGAGATCAGGGGCGCGCCCTCGGTGTCGACCGGGATGGTCAGCAACGGCTCCCAGGCCTGGCCGTCCGGCGACAGGCGGGCGATCTTGATCCCCTTGGGGCCGTCGCCGGAGATGAAGTAGACGGCCCCGCTGCCATTGCCAGCGCTGTTCCCCTCGCCCACCAGCGCCATCAAGGGGCTGCCCATCGCCTCGACCGGCACCGGCTTGTAGGCGTTGTCGGCGCCGTCCCAGATCCAGCCGGGGCCGGCGCCCGTCGCGACCACGCAGCGATCGCGCTCCAGGCAGGCCACCTCCAGGGAGCGGGCGTTCCACGCCAGCTCGCCGGCGGGCAGGTAGATGGGGGGAACAGTCACGCCGTGCGCCGGCACGCCCAGGCGCGCCACCCCGGCCCCCATCGTTCCGAAGAAGACGCCGCCACCCGGGCCAGCCGCGTGCGCCGTGATGTCCTCGGGCAGCGTGCGGCCGTCCGGAAGCGCGGCGATGCGATCACCTTCCCGCTTGCGCGGGGGCGCGAAGCGGAAACCGTCGGGCGGGATGCGCTCGCCGCGCTCCACCCAGCGCAACGTGTACACACCGACCAGGCCGCCCCTGCTGGCGTAGACGAGCGGCGCGCCTTGCTCCATCGCCGCCCCCACCAGCCGCACGGACGGGTCGACCTCGAACAGCGCGGGCCCGCCCCGGTGCAGGATCAGCAGGCGCCCGCTGCCGTCACGGCCGCGCCCGACGGCGAACGGTGTGCCATTCGGAAACATGCCCATCCCCAGCGTGTCGACGAAATCGGGCCTGCCCTCACCGCCCGGGCCGAACGTCTGCAGCGTGCCGTGCTGATCCACGTGCAGCAGGCCCTGGCCCATCACCCCCACCCAGGCCGAGCGACCGTCCGGGTCGGCCTGCAAGAAAGAGATGGCGTTCGTTTCGGCGCGCTTGCCGGCGTTCGTGCCCGCGTTCTTGCCGACCTCCTTGCCCGCGTTCTTGCCCGCCTCCTTGCCCGCCGGCGTGATCAGATGAACCGCGGCGCCGTCCCACAGGAACAGACCGCGCTCGGTGGCCATCCACGCCAGCGGGTTGACGGGGGGCGTGCCGCGCGAAGGCCCCGGTTCTGGCACCGCGGTCGTGTCGGTCACGGCGGCCAGCCGGTACACGCCGGCCAGCGCCACCAGCGGCGCCAGCACCGGCTTGTCGCCGCCCGTGTCGGTCAGGCGGGCCACGCCGGTCGCGGTCGCCACCAGCAGCGACGGGCCGCTGGCGGGCGCCAGCGCCGTGATGGGCTGGGCGAGCATCTCTCGGTCCTTGACCGGCTGCCTCACGGGAGCAGCGTTGCCGGCATCGGCGCTCGCCTTCTTGTCTGCCTTGCTGGCTTGTCCCTTTTCTGGCTGCTTGCCTTGCCCCTTGCCGTGCTCCTTCGCCGGCGCGCCCGCCGCTGTCGCCGGCGGCTGGCTCACGTCCTTGCCCGGTTCTGGCTTCTTTGCCTGCTCATCGGGTTGAGCTTCCCCGGGGGCCCCGAGGTCCGTGCTGGGCTCGTTCGAGAGCCACAGCTCCTCGTTGGTGCCGGGGCGGTACCGGCGCAGCCCGCGCTGGGTGCCGATCCACAGGAAGGGGTCGTCCCAGGCCAGCGCCGTGATCGGCCCCAGCTCGGCGTGAAAGCTGAGCGGAGGGGACTTCTTGGCCACCGCGGGGGGGCTGGGCGGACGCGAGGCCTGGCAGCCCACCACCGCGACGACGGCGATCCCCACCATCCACCGGCAACTCGGTCGGAATCCAGCGCGCATGGCCTCGGCTACTATGAGGCGCCAGCGCGGTCAAGGGACGGCGCCCCGGGCCCCCCACCGCGAAAGGCACGCAAAGGGCGCCATGACGGTTGACCGACCGGCCCCCCGCTGGTAGTTAACAGCCCGCCGGTTCACCGGTGGAAGGGGCTGTAGCTCAGCTGGGAGAGCGCCTCAATGGCATTGAGGAGGCCGACGGTTCGATCCCGTTCAGCTCCACCGAAATATTCAAGCACGCCGCCTCGTGGGGCCTGACCACGGCGGTTCACTCGAACCAGTAGTTCAGGCTCCAGGCGCCCTGCTTCCCGTGCAGGGCCTGGAAGCCGCCATCGCCGCGCAGGCCCTGCAGGTCACCGGTGCCCGACCCTGCGATGACGAACCAGGCCCCGTCGTTCTGCTTGTTGCGTACGGTGCCGTCGACCCGCAGCAGGAAGCTGCCTTCGCGGCCGGCCAGCGTCCCCACCACGCGCTCGAGGGTGGCGTAGCGGATGGTACCGTCGGGCCACTGGGCCTGCAGCACGCGCGCCTTGCCCTGCCCCTCGATGTCGCCGCGGAAGGTCTCGACCAGCTCGACCTCGTTCAGCTTCGGACCTTCCTTCGTCGGCCCGTCGTAGGTCTCCGATCGATAGACCGTGACCTCGGTCGTTCCCCTCGCTGCGGTCGTGCTCGGCATGTCGCGAGACCCCCGGTCGAATATGGGCGCGACGTCGCCGATGTTAAGTCCGCCCGGATGGGCGGCCACCGACCGGGGCTTTGCCTTATGCTCACGCCGATGACGATCTCCACCGATCCCGGGCGTGCGGTGTCATGAGCAGATTCGCCTGCGCCCTTTTCTCCCTCGTGCTCGGCGCTTTGCTGCTGATGGCGACGCCCGCGCGCGCTCAGTCGCCCGAGCTCTCGCTGCGTGAGTTCGCGTCCGGGCAGATCAAGAAGGGGGTTCGCTCCATCGGTTTCGGCGGCGATGGGGCGACCTGGGGGAACTACGCGCTCGTCTACCATGACGCCGGGGGGGCGCTGGTGGACGGCGGTCTCACCGCCTACACCAATGGCAACACCTTCACCTTCACGGCGGTGGGGGCGACCACGCCCGAGCTGTGGCACGGGCTGGCCGTCTACGTCATCGCGCTGTCGCAGCACGCCGAGGGGATTCACCTGTCGCTCTCGTCCCCGGGCCTCGGCCCCACGGCGCGGGCGCTCGTCGGGGGCGGGGCGAATCAGGCTCTGTTCTTCAAGATCGCCATGCCGCTGGGCCACGGGCTGTCGGCCGGCGTCCTCGCCTCGTACGAACTCTCGCAGTTCGACGCGCGTACCGAGGCCACGGAGCCCGTGCCAGCCGCCGTCCGCTACCAGACGCGCTGGCGCCCCTCGGGTGGCTTTGGCGTCACCTGGCAGCCGCACCCGCGCCTGCTCTTCGGCACCCGCGCCATCCTCAATCACGATCAGGAGGTGAGAACTGACGACCAGGGCTCGCGCGAGGCCCTGGCCCGCAGCTACGAGCTCCGTCTCGGCGGCTCGGCCTCGCCCTGGACGGGGGCGCTCGTCGACGTGGGAGGGACCTGGCTGTACCGGCGCAACGGCCTGGCCGACACCACCAAGACGGCGCTGCACCCCAACGTGGGTTTCGAACAGGCCCTGTTCGCGCGGGCGCTGGCGCTGCGCGCCGGTCTCGACGAGACCTCCCTGGGCGGCGGCGTCACTGTTCGCCGCAGGCCCCTTCAGCTGGACGTCGCCTACGTGCGCAATCTGGGGAAGGCCCGCGTGAGCGGCCTGTTTGGCGAGACCAGCAACTCGGTCCTGGCCACGCTGACGTTCGACATGACCTGGCTGGCCGGGCCGGTCGCCGGTGGGGGCGCCCAGGCCGAACGTCATTGAGGCGCCCCTGAAGCTGATCGCGCCGACCGCCTTCAAGGGCACCATGTCGCCGCTGCAGGCGGCTCGACACCTGGCAGCGCCGGGCGATCGCCTGTTGCCGCTCAGCGACGGCGGCGACGGATTCCTCGAGTGCCTGCACCAGGGTCTGGGCGGCACGTTCGAAGACGTGCCGGCAGCCGATCCCTTCGGGCGGCAGCGCCCCGTGCCGATCCTGCGCCTTTCCAGCGGGGGCGTGGCGATCGAATCGGCGCGGGTGGTGGGGATGGCGGGGCTGGACGGGCTGGATCCCATGCGGGCGTCGAGTCGCGGCCTGGCGCAGGTGCTGTCGCGCCTGCGGGAGCAGCCGCGCCTGTGGATCGGGCTGGGCGGCACCGCCACGATGGACGGCGGGCGGGACTGGCCGCCTCTGGCGCTGCCCCCCACCACCGTGTTCTGCGACGTGCGGACCGACCTGGGGGACGCGGCGCGGATCTTCGGCCCGCAAAAGGGCGCGCGGGTCGAGGACATCCCGGCCCTGACCGCTGGCCTGCTGGGCCTGGGCCTGCCGCGCGGACCGCGCACCGGCGCGGCGGGCGGACTGGGCGCGAAGCTGCTGGCCCTGGGCGCCACGCTGGTCGACGGGGGTGAGGCGATGCTGGACCTGCTGGGTTTCGCCGAGGCGTGCCGCGGATGCGACGCCGTGGTCACCGGAGAAGGGCGCCTGGACGCCTCGTCGCTGGAGGGCAAGCTGCCGGTGGCGGTGGCACGCCGGGCCCGCGCGCTGGGGCTCCGGGTGATCGGCCACTTCGGCCGGCGCGGCGACGGCTGGGAGGGCGCCGCCCCGCTGTTCGACGAGATCGCGTTCGAGGAGGACCGGAACGACGGATCGCGGTGAGGGAGCCGTCCGCGTTCGATCACAGCGCGGCGATGGCGGCCGCGACCTTCCGCGCTTCGAGGCCGATCTCGCGCAGGTGTCCGGTGGCGACGATCCGATAGCCGACGAAGAAGACCTTCGACGCCGCCCCGGTGCCTGGGCTCCCGCGCGGCTGGCCAGCCTGGTCCAGCGCACCGGGAACGTCCATCAACTCGGCCAGCGCCGCTTTGAATCCGGTGGCCAGGACGACGGCGTCGAAGTCCCTCGCGCTGCCATCCGCGAAGACGGCGCCCGTCGCCGTCAGCCGCGCCACCGCCGGCCTCACGCCGATGTCGCCGCGGCGAATGGCGGCCACCGTCCCCACGTCGATCAGCGGGATGCGGCCCCGCTGCGCGACGGCCGTCAGCGGTCCCAGCTGCGCCCGGGGCAGTCCGTGACGCGCCAGATCGCCGAACGCCAGCCGTGACACGGCACGCCCGATCCGGTCGGACAGCCACAGCGGCCATCGGCGCATCCACAGGCTGGTCACCTGGATGGGCAGGCCCAGGAAGTCCCGCGGTACCACGTTCACCCCACCGCGCACGGACAGCGTCGGCTTCGCGCCGTGCTCCGCCAGATCCAGGCACAGCTCGGCGCCGGTGTTGCCGGCGCCGACGACCAGCACGCGCTGCCCCGCGAAGGCCCGGCCGTTGCGATAGGCGCTGGCGTGCAGCACCGTGCCGCCGTAGCCCGGCTGGCCAGGCAACGGGGCGGCATCCGGCAGGCGGTTGTACCCCGCCGCCATGACCACGACGTGCGCGCGACGAACGGCGCTTGCGGTCTCGACGACGTAGTGGTCGGACCCGGGCGCCACGCAGACCCGGAACACCGGCTCGCCGGTGAGCGGCGCGATCCCGAAGCGCGCCGCATACTCCTCGAGGTACGCCACCACGTCGGCGCGCGAGGGATAGCGGGGCACGCTGCGCGCGAAGCGCAACCCCGGCAGGTGCGACCGGCCTTTCACCGTGTGCAGGTGCAAGCGGTCGTAGTGGTTGCGCCAGGCGTGCCCCAGCGACGGGGCCGCCTCCAGCACCAGCGGCGACACGCCCTCACCCATCAGGCAGGCCGCGGTGGCCAGACCGGCAGGGCCGGCGCCCACGATCAGGACAGGCACCACGCCGGGAGCGGGGGACAGCTGTGCCGGGCCAGGCATCGGCCCACATCATATGCAACGGGGTGCGCGGCCGGCGCCGCGCCCGGGCGTCAACCAACCAGGGCCTGCTCGAATCGAAACGAGAACTGTCGCGGGCCGACGCGCACGTGAAGCCACACATAGCGGGCCTTCGGGTACAGGGGCACCATGACGATGCCGCTGACCGCCTGGGCTGGATCGATCGTGCTCCGGCGCAGGGCGGCGTTCGCCCAGAAGTCCCGCTCGATCTGCAGCTTCCCCATCGTGTGCTCGTGGCTGGCGGCGCTGCTGTCCATCAGGTTGGCCGTCGCCGCGGTCCCGGACCCGGTGCTCCTGTCGGCGTGTCCGCTGGCGATCGCACCGACGTCCGCCACCGCGTTCAAGACCAGCAGCACGGCGAGCGCCCCCTGCGTGGCGTTCGCCGAGGCCTGTTCGTCATGCGCTTGCCGGTCGACCCTGGCCAGCTCGGCCTCGGGATCGATCGCCCAGGCCGTGGGCGCACACGACGCGTTCATCGTGCTGGAGCAGGCGGTGAAGGTGACGTTCCTGGCCGACACCTCGAACCGCTCGGCACCCACGTTCGCGATCTGCACGCGCAGGCCCAGCTTGTCCCCCGCCGACTCCGCGAAGGCGACGGCCACCTGGACGCCGTCCCTCTCCTGCTGCACCACCGGTCGACCTGCGCTCCAGATCACCTCCCCGCCGCTCGGCGAAAGCTGGTACACCGGCGGCAACGTCGCACAGCCCCCCAGCGAGACCACCGTTCCGACCAGGACCAGCACTCCGGCGCGCCCCATCATCATGGGCGCCGTTCCCGCAACCACCGTGCCACGCTGAATTTCAGCGCTCCGGGCCGGCGGCCCCGAGAGAAACAGCGTCGACGTAGCGCCCGGGCGCTGCCCCGCCCTCTCCTGTCGGTCGCGGTGTGGCTGCCTCGCCACGCCCGGGTGTCGCGCCGGTACGACGGCCGCGGATCAGCCGTTCTTCTTGGCCGGGCCCAGCGCCCGCTCGATCGCGCCCAGCAGATCGCTGGCGCCGTACGGCTTGGGCAGGAACGCTTGAAAGGCGCCGCTGGGCAGGCGGCGCTCGATGGACCCGTCCAGGTAGCCGGACGACACCACGACCGGAACGGACGAGCCGCTGGCGCGCAGGCGGCGCAGCACCTCGGCCCCGTCCATGTCGGGCATGGTCATGTCCAGGATGACCAGGTCGGGGGCGCCGTTCGCGACCGCGGTCAGACCCGCCTGTCCGTCCTCCGCCTCGCTGACGGTGAAGCCGCGCAGCTCCAGGGAGCGGCGTAGCTGCGTCCGCACCAGCGGCTCGTCGTCGATGATCAGGACCTTGCCCGGCGGCCGCGGGGCCGCCGCGGGCGCCAGCTCTCCGGGCGCCGCTGCGGGGCCCGCCGCGGCCGGCAGCACCACCGAAACGCAGGTCCCCTTGCCTGGTTCGCTCTCCACCAGCACGGCGCCGCCGTGTGACGTGACGATGCCCAGGCAGGCCGCCATCCCCAGCCCGTGTCCCCGCTCCTTCGTCGAGAAGAACGGCTCGAAGACGCGCCCGCGGGTGGCCTCGTCCATGCCGGCCCCGTCGTCGCGCACCTCGATCAGCAGCCAGTTGCCGGGGCGAACGGTGGCGCCCACCGCGGCGTCCCAGCGCGCGTCGACGGTCCCCACCGGACGCGCCCTGATCTCGATCACGCCGGCGGCGTCGCCCAGGGCGTCGGAGGCATTCGACAGCAGGTTCATCATGACCTGGCTCAGCGTCGCGCGATTTCCCAGCACCACGCTGCCTGGCTCGACGACGATGTCGACCCGGGCCTTCTTCGACAGGGTGGCCACCAGCAAGACGCGCAGCTCGCCCACCAGCGCCGCCACGTCGACCGACTCGCGGGTGCCTGGATCGCGCCGGCCGGCGTAGGCGAGCATCTGCCGGGTCAGCGAGGCCGCCCGGTGCGCGGCGGTGACGATGTCGGCGGCGATCTCGCGAGCGGTGCCGGGGGCCACCATGTCCAGCAGCAGCTCGGCGTTGCCCATCACCCCGGCCAGCAGGTTGTTGAAGTCGTGCGCGATTCCGCCCGCCAGCACACCCAGGCTGTCCAGGCGCTGCGCGCGCTCCACCCGCTGCTCCAGGGCCCGCCGCTCCGCCTCCAGGCGCCGCACCGGTCGCAGGTCGCGCAGGCTGGCTGCCCGCACCGGCCGTCCATTCAGCGTCGTCGCCGCCACGGTGCACAGGACGGGGACGCCCTCGCCCGCAGGGCCGCGCGTCACGGCCTCGTAGGCGCCGACCAGGCCGTCCTGCATGCGCTGTCGCACCAGCGGCTGTGACGATGGCGCGGTCAGGTCCATCACCGTGCGTCCGATCAGCTCGTCGGGGTCCATCCCCAGCACGGCGCGCGGATCGCCGTCCACGTCCACGATGACCCCGTCCTCGGTGAACACGGTGAAGTCGAAGGCGGCGCGCACCACGTCCCGGAAGCGCCGCTCGCTCTCCCGCAGCAGGGCGCCGGTGCGCTCGCGCTCGGTGACGTCACGGACCACCGCCACGCGCACGGGCCGGGCGCCGATGTGCCCCTGCTTCGACAGCAGCTCGGCCCGGAACCGCGAGCCGTCCTTGCGGACGGCGGTGATCACGTAAGAGCCCTCGTAGTGGTTGGCCACCCGCTCCAGCACGCCCGGCACGTCCTCCGGCGCCACGCACTTCCGTAGCGTGCCCGGCCCCAGCAACTCGTCGCGCTGGTACCCCAGCATGTCGCACAGCCGCTGGTTGACGTCGATGACCACGTGGTCGACGTGGACCAGGATGCCCTCGAACGAGGCGGCGGACAGCATGGCGCGGCGCTCCTCGGCGCGCGCCTGATCCTCGCGAAATTCCTCGAGCAGGGCGCGGACCCGTCGCCGCGCCTCCTCCGGCTCGTCGCCGTTCAAGGCCTCCGTCAGGCGGGTGTACCAGTCCGTCCGCAGGGGCACGGCGGTATTTTATCCCCAAATCACCGCGGCGGACACGGCTGTCCGGTTCCGCGTCACCCCTCCTTTTCCGAACGGACGCGGCTGCGTGACCAACCTGTTGCACTGTCACGACACGAACTTCAAGTACGTCTCCTACAGTTCAGCGTCGTGACACAACCACTGGTATCGGTGATTGTCCGTTCCTTCAATCGCATTCCCACGCTTTGCCGCCTGGTCGACGCGTTGCTGCGGCAGTCCTACTCGAACGTCGAGATCGTCATCGTCGAACAGAGCACGGAGATGACCGCGGCCGACGCGGCCGCGCTGGAGGCGCGCGCCCGGTCTCCGCGCGTGGTGCTGATCAGGCGCCCGCCCCTGGGCGGGGCGGCCGCGCGCAACGTGGGCGTGGAGCGTTCGAAGGGCGAGCTCCTGCTGTTCATCGACGACGACGACCTGCCCACCAGCGACCGCTGGATCGCCGAGCACCTGGCGGCCCTCGATGACCCGCGCTGCCTGGGCGTCAGCGGCAAGCACATCCACAGCGACGAGCCGGTGCATCGCTACTCGCCGTTCATGGCCTTCGTGACCGGCACGCTGTCGTACGACCCCATCCTCAAGATCTCGACCACATACGTGCAGCACGACCGCCGCACCATCCCCGTTCACGCCTTGCATGGCACCAACGCCTCCTTGCGCCGCAGCGCCTGGCAGCGCTTCGGCGGCTGGGACGAGGACACCGCCATCGAGGACGAGGTCTCGTTCTGCTTTCGCGCGCTGTTCAACAAGGCGCCCGAAGAGTACTTCGCGTACGACCCGCGGCCCACCATCGTGCGCAACCGGGACGTCGCCGGGGGCCTCGACAAGCGGCAGATGAGCGTGAGCGTCTTCTTCGGCCACTATCTGGACTACATCCATCGCATCATCGGGCGCTATTTTCCGCTGCGCGTCCTGACGCTGTACCCGCTGTACCTGCTGACGTGCTACTTCATGTCGGTTGGTACGATCTGGGCGCACTCCCGCCGGTACCGCAACCTGCCGGCGCGCCTGGGAGCCGCGGTGGTGCTGCTCGCCTCGATGCCGGTGCTGGTCGGCGCCTCGCTGCTGCGGCTGCTGCTGCCCGCCAGCGAGACCGGCAAGGTGCAGGCGGCTCGCGCGTCCAGACTGGCCGAGTCACCCTCCCCCGTCACCGACGACACCAGCAGCCTCATGTCGCCGTGACTGCCACCGCCGCGATCGCCCCTGCCACCGAACGCATCTTGCGGCGCAACGTCGCCGTGGGGACCTTGGGGCTGGCCGCGCGCGGGGCGCACGTCATCCTGCTGCTGGCGGTGGGCCGCGCCCTCGGCGAAGCGGTGCTGGGTCAACTGCTGGTTGGGCTGGCGCTGTTCGAGGTGGCCGCGGCGATCGCCGCCACGGGGTTCACCGACGGGACGCTGGTGCTGGTCAGCCGGCGCGCGGGGACCGACGGCGCCACGCGCGTGGTCGTCACCGGTCTGCTGCTGGGCGGCGCGGCGGCGCTGGTGATCGCGCTCGGCGCGACCGTGGGCGCGCGCGCCCTGGCCCACCTGGGCCCCGGCGTGGCCAGCCTGACCGCTTTGCCCGCCTGGCGGTGGCTGGCGTGGTCGCTGGTGCCGGCGGTGATCGCCCGGGTGACACTGGCCGCCATCACCGCCCACCTGCGCCCCGAGTGGGAGGCCATCGCCGGCGGCGCCGGCCCGGCGCTGGGGCTGTCGCTGGCGCTGCCGGCGGTGCTGGTCACTCGCGCCGGCGTGGGCGGACTGTTCATGGCCATGTTCGTGGTGCAGGTGCTGCTGGCAGCCGTCGGCGTTCGGGGATTGTTGCGGCACACCAGCGGCGGGGCCCTGCTGCGCGCGCTGGCGCGGCCCCAGCTGGACCGCGAGCTGCTGGCGTTCGCCGCTCCCCAGGCGGTGAACATGGCGGCCAGCACGTACCTGGGACGCCTGGATCTTCTTGTGCTGGCGGCGTGCGGCCTTCCCGCGGCGACGGTGGGCGCGTACGGGGCGGTGGCGGCCACCATCATCGAGCTGCGCCAGGTTCGGGGCGTGGTCAGCGGCGCGATGGCGCCCCTGATCGCCCGCCATCACCAGGCCGGCCAGCGGGTGGCCATAGGGCAGACGCTGTCGCGCGGGGCGGGCTGGGTGGCGTCGCTGATCGTGCCGCTGGCGCTGGCGCTGTTCGTGCTGCACGCCGACCTGCTGCACCTGGTGACACCCGGCTATCACGGCGCCACCGCCTTTCCGGTGATCCTGCTGCTGGGCCCCCTGGTGAACGGCCTGGGCGGCCTGTCGGGTAACTTTCTGATCTTCCTGCAGCGCAACCGCTACAACCTGGGGAACTCGCTGTTCGTCGCGGTGGCGAACACGGCGCTGGCGTTCCTGCTGGTGCCGCGGCTGGGCCTGGTGGGCGCGGCGCTGGCGGGCGCGCTGGGCATGGCGATCGTCACCGTGCTGGAGAACGTCGAGCTGTTCCTGATCGAGGGGCTGCACATCGAGCGCCAGGCCCTGGCGCCTGCCCTGGCCACGCTGGCCGGGGGCAGCGTGCTGGCCGCGGTGGCCGACCGGCTGGAGGTGTTCCCCACCACGGGCGCCCGCATCTTGCTGGCGGCGGCGCTGGGGTTGGGCGCGGCGGCGCTGCTGCGCGCGGGCGGCGCCACCCGGGTCGGGCAGGAAGCCGTCGGGACGTCCCCGTGACGTCCCGGGTCGCCGTCTTCACCGAGCGCTTCCTGCCCTACTCCCAGACGTTCATCCACGACGAACTCCTCGCGCACAGGCGCTACCGGGCGGACGTCTTCTGCGGGCGGCGGCTGAACCAGGACCGCTTCCCCTACCAGCCGGTGTTCAGCGCAGGCCGGTGGTTCGAATGGACGCGCATCGCCCCGGCGCTGGACCGGCGGCTGGCCGACGGTGGCCATGCGCTGATTCACGCCCACTTCGGCGGCGGCGGAATCTACGCCCTGCCGTTCGCGCGCCGCCATCGCCTGCCCCTGGTGGTGACGTTCCACGGCTACGACGTCCCCTTGCTGGCCAGCGGCGAGCGTCTGTATCCGAAGTACTGGGCGTACGGGTTGCTGGCGCCGGCGGTGCTGCGCGAGATGACGCTGGGGCTGTGCGCGTCGGTCGAGCTGTACGAGCTGCTGCGGGAACTGGGCGTGCCCGCCTGGCGGCTGCGCGTCCACCCGCTGGGGATCGACGTGGAGCGGTTCGTTCCCGGTCCGCGCGCCGAGGACGGCGAGCCACTGGTGGTGATGGCGGGCCGGTTCGTCGCCAAGAAGGGACACCTGTACGGGATCCGCGCCTTCGCGCAGGTGCGCCGTCGCCTGGGACGGGGCCGCCTGCTCCTGGTCGGGGATGGCGCGCTGCGCGGGCGGCTGGAGGCGGGCGTGCGTGACGAGGAGATGACCGCGCACGTGACGTTCGCCGGAGCGCTGCCGCACGCGCGCATCGCCGCGTTGCTGGGGACCGCCGACGCGCTGCTGGCCCCCAGCGTGACCACGGTGGACGGCGATCGCGAGTCCGGGACGATGGTGGTGAAGGAGGCCAGCGCCGCCGGCGCCGTCCCCATCGTCACCTGGCACGGCGGTCACCCGGAGATCGTCGAGGATCAGCGTACGGGCTTCCTGGTCCCCGAGCGGCGCGTGGAGCCGCTGGCGGCGCGGCTGGAGGAGGTGCTGCGAGATCCCGCCCTGCGGGGGCGGCTGCGACAGGCCGGGCGCGCGAAGATGCTGGCCGAGTACGACAATCGCCACCGGGTGGCGGCGCTGGAGCAGGCCTATGACGACGCGGTTGAAATGTTCAGGACGCGAACCGCCGGCGGCGGCGCCGGCGCTCCATGACCAGCAGCGCCGCCGGCAGCGCCAGCAAGGCCGCCGCCAGGCAGCTCGCCTCACCCAGCACCGCCAGCGCCCCCAGGCTGCGCACCGCCTCGTTGTGCGAGCGCAAGAGCGCCACGTAACCCAGGCTGGTGGTCAGGCTGCACAGGATGACGGGCCCCCCCGCCCCGTGCATGGCGCGCAGCACGCCGGCGGCGCGGTCCTGGTCGTAGCGTGCGTACAGGTTCACCGGATAGTCGATGCCGATCCCGAAGGTGATGGGCAGCGCGATGAAGTTGATGAAGGACAGGCGCACGTCGAACAGCGCCATGGTGGCCAGCACCCAGGCCAGCGCCAGGACCAGCGAGCCCAGCACCATGGCGCTGGGGCCGGCGCGCCGGAACAGCAGCACCACGGTCAGCGCGGTCAGCAGCAGCGACACCACCACCGACCGGGGCATGTCCACCAGCGAGGCGTGCAGCAGATCGGCGAAGATGACGGCCCTCCCCGAGCCGTAGACCATGCGCCCGTCGGGCAGCCGGGTGTTGCGGAAGGCGTCCGCCAGGCGCAGCAGGTAGTGCAGATCGGCCTCGCTCTCCCCCGCGGTCTGCTCGATGTAGACCACGCGCCCCTTCGTTCCGTCCTTCTCGGTGAACGGCTCCACCAGCTCGGCCGGCAAGTCGGCCAGCGTGAACGGTCTCAGGTCGGGCGGCGGGAACAGCGGCCCGAGCTTGCTCCAGGTGGCGTCGTCGATGCCCCCCCGATCGTGGGCCCGCTGCAGTTTTCGCTTCAGGGCCTGCAGGCGGGCCAGATGCCCGGCCTGGTCTGGCGGCACCAGGTCGTCCAGGATGTGCACGTCCTCGAGCGGCCGCTGCGCGTGCGGGACCTGATCGCGGCGCGCCCGCAGGATGCCCGCCAGCTGGGGGGCGTCGGTGACGCGGTCCACCAGCACCACCATGCCGCCGCTGCCGCTGTGACCCAGCACCTGGTTCGCGAGGTCCGACGCGCGGTAAAGGTCGTCGTGCGTGTCGCGGCTGCTCTGCAAGTGGCGCAGGTCGTACTCCATGGCGCCGCGGTGCAGGTGGCGAGCGCCGGCGACCAGCGACACCACGCCCAGGGCCAGCGTCACCGCCAGCGTGGTGCGCGGGGCGCGCCCCACCAGCGCGATGAACGGCCGCTCGAAGTGCGTGAACGGCACGCGCTCGTTCCGCGGCCGCGCCAGGCCACGCCGGCGCAGGAACGACAGCAGGGGCGCGCGGCGGCGCCTGCGCTCCAGCAGCACCGCCAGCGCGGGCAGCAAGGCATAGGTCGTGATCCAGCACAGCACCATGCCGGTGCCGCCGATGACGGCGAAGTGGCGGAAGCCGCGAAAACGCCCCACCGCCAGGGCCGCGTAGGCGGTGGCGGCGGCCGCCGCCGCGCTCATGGTCGCGGGATAGGTCCTCGCCAGAGCGATCTCGACGGCTCGAATCAACGTCGCGCCCCCCCTCCGCTCCTCGTAGAAGCGGCCCAGCCAGATGATGCCGAAGTTGACGCCGTTGCCCGCCACGATGCTCAGCAGGAAGGCGGTGGCGACGTTCAGGTGGCCCAGCGCCAGCTGCGTGACGCCGAAGGTGGCGGCGCACCCCACCCCGATGGTCCCGCCCAGCGCCAGCAAGGCCCGCACGGTGCGATAGAAAAGCAGCACCACCCCCAGCACCATCAGCACACCCAGGCCGCCCACGCTGACGACGTCCCGGCGCACCAGATCGTACTCGGCCCGGCCGGTCAGCAGATCGCCCGCGTAGCTGACGCGCGCGGGCCTGTCGGTCGACTGGCCGAGCGTGGCGTCCACCACCGCGCGCACGCGCTCGAACGTGGCGGTCGCGCCGTCGATGTCGCCCGCCGCGATGGCCGCCTTCACCACGATCACCTGGGCGGTGACGCCGGGAGCCCGGGACGGCCCCTGGAAGTATCCGTCGGGGTAGCGATCGACGGTGCTCAACCTGTCGAACAGCGGTTTGAACACAGACCGCAGCTTCGGTTGCCCTTCGCGGCTGTCGCCCGACTCCTGCGCCGGGCCCTGCGCAGCCTCACCCTCTTCATCCAGGTCAGCGCCGATGCGGCGACGAAAGGCGGCCCGCTCCTGTTCGGCCAGCTGGTCCTCGGCGTCCGTCAGCTCCTTGTCGGACATGTACAGGCCCGCCCGCGGCTTCAGGAACTGCCGCGCCTCCTGGGCGCCGTCGCGGGCCGATTCCACCCAGGGGCTGCCCACCTCGCGCAGCCTGGGCACCAGCGCATCGGCCAGGCGGCGCAGCTTCGCGGCGTCCCTGTCTTCCAGGACGACGAAGACGTTCGACAGGCCGCGGGTACGGCTCAGGATCCGGCGCAGCTCGACGACGCTGGGCTGATCCTGGGGCAGCAGGTCCGCGAAGTCGGTGACCAGCTTCAGCTTCGAGGCGCGCCAGGCGCCCAGCGCGGCCACGAGCGCGAACACGACCAGCACCATTCGCGGTTGTCGCGTCTGGAGGACGGCGATGCGGCGCCACAGGCGTGCCAAACCGGCAGCACCTTGGCACGGGGCCTCCGCGCCGTGCGTGACGTTTCGGTGGCGGCGCCGGGTTTTCCTTCGAGCGCGACCACCGTTGCATTACGGTGATCGCGGCGCATGAAGGTGGTCGCGGCGGTCAGGGCCAGGACGATCGACGCCGGCGGTGGCCGCTGGGCAGGCCGCGCGGCGCTGGGGCTGGTGCTGGCCTTTCTGGTGTTCGGCGGGACGACGCACCAGGAACGGCGCTCCGTCGAGCGAGACCTGGCAGCCGGCCGGTTCCACGCCACGCCGGCGAACGTGGTGAGGGGGCTGCGCGCCTACCTGACGAACGAAGACGACATGTACCGCTGCTGGGCGTACGCGCAGGCCATCCTGGGCCGGCCCTACCGCGGATATTTCCTGCGCTCGCGCGCCGAATGGGACACGGCCTTCGCGCGAGGCGAGGCCACGGATCCCGACGCCACCGCGATGGTGACGCCGGCGCGACCGCTGGTGCCTTACCGTGATTTCTTGCTGGAGTATCCGCCCGGATTCTTGCTGGTCTTGATGCCGCCCGCCTTGCTGGCCGGGACGCCTGACGGATACGCGCTGGGCTTCAAGGTCGAGATGGCGCTCAGCCTGCTGCTCTGCGCCTACGCGGCCGCGCAGCTGCTTCGTGTCGCGGCCACGCCGAGCGATGGCGCCGCCAGCCCCGTCTGGGGCGCCTTTGCGGCCGCCATCCTGGCGATGGGAATGGTCACCACCCATCGCTTCGACGCGTTCGTGGCGGCCCTGATGATGGCGTCGGCGCTGGCGATGGTCCGGGGCCGCGCCGGCGCCGCCGGCCTGACGCTGGGCCTGGCGGTGGCGGCCAAGGGCGTGCCGCTGTTGGTGGGCCCGGCGCTGCTGGCCTGGTGCTGGGCCGAGCGCGGCCGCCGGGCCGCGCTCGCTTTCGCGGTCACCGCCGCCGCCGTGACCGCCGCCCTGTGCATGGCGGCCGTCGCGTGGTGCGGCCACGGCGTGCTGGGGGCGGTCCTGTACCACCGCGATCGCCCGGTCCAGATCGAGAGCACGCCCGGCGCGTTGCTGATCTTCGCGGACTGGCTTCGGCCCGGCCTGGTGACCATCGTGCACAGCTTCAGCTCGCGCAACGTGCGCGGCGGCGCCGTGCCGGCGGCGGGCGCGATCTCGACGGCGCTGGCCACGGTGGCGATGCTGGGCGCGATGGCGATCTCGGTCGTGCGGGTGGGCGCCGCGCGCCAGCCCCAGGCGCGCCTGCGCGCGCTGATCGAGGGCGTCGTGCTCGTGCTGGCGGCCTACGTGGCCCTGGGCAAGGTGTTCTGTCCCCAGTATCTGGTCTGGCTGCTGCCGTTCGCCGTGGTCGCCGCCTATCTGCCCGGTCAGCGGGCGCGGCGCCGAATGACAGGGCTGGCGCTGCTGCTCGCCACACAGCTCATCTATCCCATCACGTACGCCTCGCTGAAGGCGAAGGCGCCGTGGGCGGCGGCGCTGGTGCTGGTCCGTAACCTCGGCGTGCTGGCGTGGGGCTTCACCTTGCCGGCATCGCTCCCCTGGCCCTGGCGGCCGGCGCCGCTGGGGCCGGCGCGGGCTTGCCCTGATCGATCGTCCTGATCGACCTTTTCCCGGAGCTGACCTTCCGGCGCTAGCGGTTGCCGGGGGCGGCCGTCCCGCTCTCGCCCTCGGGCCCGCGCACCCTCGGGTGGCGCACGTCGAAGGCGGGCCGCTGGTTGGGATCGCAGCGCGGGCCGAAGCCGGCGGCGTTGAAGTGGTGCGCCAGGCGGCCGCGCTTCCCCCGCGCCACGGCCTCCACCTCGACGTCGTGCTCACCGGCCCGGGAGGGCGAGCAATACGACAGCAGGTAGAAGCGGCGCGAAGCCGCCTCGATGCGGTTCGCCACCTCGTCGAAGCCGCGCGCGATGTCGGTTCGGTTCTGCGAGGTGAACATCCCCGACCGGCCGATGCGGGACAGCTCGCGCGAGTCCACCTCGGCGCCCACGCCGATGGCGAAGGTCTCGAAGGCGGCCGTGTCCAGGGTCTTCTTGACGTCGTCCTCCGACACCCGGTGGGCGCGGTCGGTGCCGTCCGTGAACACCACCAGCGTGCCGAACCGCAGCGGCTGCGGCGCGCTGTCGAGCTGCCGGCCCAGGACCTGCACCGCCTCGACCACCGCGCCGTTCAGGTTCGTCGACGGATCCTTGGGGCGATAGCGACCGAGCGCCGCCACGCCCGCGCGCACGTTGCCGCCGAAGGGGACCACCGGGTTGATGTGCGGGCTGCCATCGAACGTGTAGATCGCCACCTTCTGATACGGGCCCACCCGATCGGCGAACGACGCGGCGGCGCTCATCAGGGCCGGCATGTCGCCCGAGCCCACCACGCTGCCCGACATGTCCACCAGCAGCAGCGTGTCGTGGACCGCCGCGATTTCCTGCTGCAGGATCGTCTGCTGGCTCTCCAGCGTCGAGACGGGCTTGCCGTCCTCGTAGATGTGGAAGTCGTTGGGCTCGAGATCGGCGACCGGCTCGCCCGACGTGGTGTCGACGGTGAAGTAGACGGCGACGTTGGAGGGCTTGCGAACCGACGCGTCGACCAGCTGCAGCTTCAAACCGCCGCAGCCGGCGCCGGCCAGCGCCAGCAGTCCCAGGGACGTCAGCAGGCAAGCGAGGCGGGGCTCGGGACGGGCGGGCGACTTGCGGTGGGACCAGGACTTGGGCTCAGACATTGATCACACGAGGGAAGGAGGACTCGGATGGGAACGGAATGGGCCCCCAACGGTGTCGCAAAACATCGCGATTGTCTATTCCGCTGGCTTCGCCGCCAGGCGCCTCCACCCCGGGAACGGCGCGACTGGCTGGTCCACGCTGCTTCACGTCGGCCGGCCTAGGCTAGGACGGGGCCGAGGTGCGGTCGCCTGAGGGGGCCAGTCCGGGCGCGCGCAGGCGCTCCAGCAGCTTCAACAGCTGCTCGACCTGGATGGGCTTCACCAGGTGAGCATCGAACCCCGCCTCGGCGGACAGCGCGCGGTCGGACGGCTGCCCGTACCCGGTCAGCGCGATCAGACACAGGTCCCCCTTGCGCCGGAACTCGCGCACGCGCCGGGCCAGCTCGTAGCCGTTCATCTCGGGAAGGCCCACATCCAGGATGGCGATGTCGGGGTGAACCTCCTCGATCAACTTCAGCGCCGCGGCGCCGTTGGCGGCGGTCCGGCACTGGTAGCCCGACAGCTGCAGCAGCTCGCACAGCATCTCCCGGCTGTCGTTGTTGTCCTCGACCACCACGATCATCGCGCCGGCCGGCACGGAGCAGGCCCGCTGGGGATTGATCGCTCCGTCGACCAGCGGCGCCGGGCCATCGCCCAGCAGCGGGGAGGTGAACACCGGCTCACCGTCGCGCTGCACCGGCGCCAGGGGCAGGCGCACCACGAACTCGCTGCCCTTCCCCTCGCCCTCGCTGTGAGCGGTCACCGTGCCGCCGTGCATAGCGGTCAGCGAGCGGACCAGGGTCAGGCCGACGCCCAGGCCGCCCGCCGAGCGGTCCAGCGTGCTGCGCGACTGCACGAACAGATCGAACACCGACTCGAGCATGTCGGGGCGGATGCCCACGCCGTCGTCCTTCAGCCGCACCACCGCCTCCTCGCCCTCACGCTCGACCCGCAACCAGACGTGCCCCTCGCGCGGGGTGTACTTGATGGCGTTGCTCAGCAGGTTGACCAGAATCTGCTGCAAGCGCGCCGGATCGCCCTCGACGGTCATGGGCCGGGGGCTCAGATCGACCGCCAGCGACAGCCCCTGGGCCTCCAGTTGCCCGCGCACGGCGTCGGTGGCGTCCTTGACCACCAGGTTCAGGTTCAGCGGCTCCTTCTTCAGCTCGACCTTGTTCTGGGTGACCCGGCTCGCCTCGAGCAGATCGTCCAGCAGCCTGGTCATCTGCTGGGATTGCCGCTCCAGCGTGGCCAGCAGGCGATCGGCGCGCCGGCCAACGGCCGACCCGTCGCCATCCCCGCGCGCCCGCCCGGCGTCCGCCTTGGCGACGTCGACCTTCAGCAAGGCGGTCGCGGTGACGATGGCCCCGAGGGGATTCCGGAGCTCGTGCGACAGCATGGCCAGGAACTGATCGCGCCGGCGCACCGCCTCGCGCACGTCCTCTTCCGCGGTCTTCAGCTCGGTGACGTTCCGGAAGATGACGATGGCGCCCACGATGGCGCCCTGCGGATCGCGCAGCGGCATGCGGGTCACCAGATCCCATTCGGGCCGGCCGTCGGCGCGCGAGCGCTTCTCCAGGTTGTAATACTGGGGCTGTCCCGTGCGCAGGACCAGATCGTCCTTGGCGTGGGTCACCACGGTCTGCTGGTGCTTTCCCAGCTCGGCGCCGCGCTTGCCCTCGATCTCCGCCGGCGACTCCAGGCCCAGGCGCTTGGCCATGGCCATGTTGGCGCGGATGAACCGCCCCGTGGCGTCCTTGAAGTAGATGGCGTCAGGAACGGTGGCCAGCAGGCTGTTCAGCAGATACCGCTCGTGGAACAGGGCGTCCTCGGCCTGCTTCAGACCGTCGACGTCGATCAACGTCAACACCACGCCGTCCACCGAGCCCTTGGCCCGGTAGGGCAGGACGCGCAGGAAGAAGGCCTTGCCCCGCACGCCGCGCAGCTCGCGCTCGATGGGCTCGCCGGTGGCCAGCACCCGCCGCAGATCGTCGATCAGCTCGGGGTGGTCCATCTTGTAGGTGAAGGTCTCGATCGAGCGGCCCACGTCGTGGGGCAGCAGCGCGAACGTCTCGGCGATCTGCGGCGTGAACTTGCGGATCTTCAGCTGCCGATCGAGGAAGATGGTGCCCACCTCGGTGCTGGCCAGCAGGTTGTCCATGTCGTTGGCCAGCTCGGTCAGCTCGGTGATCTTGCGCTGGTACTCGGCGTTCACCGTGTACAGCTCCTCGTTCACGCTCTGCAGCTCCTCGTTCGTGCTCTGCAGCTCCTCGTTGGATGACTGCAGCTCCTCGTTCGAGGCCTGCAGCTCCTCGTTGCTCGTCTCCAGCTCTTCGATGGCGGCCTGCAGGTTCTCCTTCGTGTGAGAGAGCTCGGTCTCCAGCGCCCGCAGCTGCTCGCGGGGGATCTGATCGAGATTGATCTCCGTCTCGGCCTGGGGCGGCGGCGCCGGGCGGGGCCCCTCGCCCTCCTCGAACGAGATCAGCAGGTGCGGCGCGCCACCGGTGCGGCTGCGCACGCGCCGGATGGTCACCTTGTACATCCTCTCGCGCGCGGCGTCGGCCCCTGCCTCGCCAGCCAGGGGATTGGCGGCGATGCGCACGCCCCGGAAGACGATGGTGGAAGGCTCGTTCAGGGCCCGCTTCAGCCCGCCCACCAGCACCATCTTCAGGTCGCGGTCGACGACGTCCAGCACGTCGAGATCCTGACGGCCGTCGCGCGGCCGCAGGAAGCGGCTGGCGCCGCCGAAGGCGTGGACCAGCTCGCCCCGATCCGTGACCAGCAGGCTGGGCGGCATGGTCTCTTCCAGCAACGTGTCGTACGTGCCCAGGAGGTGGGTCAGCGAGTAGCGGGCGCCGCCCCCCGCGGACGACGCGGACACCGTGCTCAGCGCGGGTCGGGGCGCCGCCGGCTCCGGCTGCTCGGCGGACGGGGCGCCCGGCGTCTCCGCGCGCGTCTCGGTGCGCGCCTCGGGGCGAGGGTCGGTGCGAGGATCGATGATTGTCCGGGCGTCGGTGTGCTTGCGGTAAAGGCGCCAGTGCTTGTCGATGGTCTCGAAGTCGCGCCCGACCGTGCCGGTGGTCTCGCTGGGGCCCAGGAACAGCACGCCGCCCCGGCGCAGCGCGAAGCGGAACAGCGACAGCACCTTCTGCTGCGCCGCCGGCTGCAGGTAGATCAGCAGGTTGCGGCAGCTGACCAGGTCGACGCGGGTGAAGGGCGCGTCCTTGATGACGTTGTGCTGGGCGAACACCACCATCTGCCGCAGATCCGCCACCACCTGATAGGCGTCACCCATGCGCACGAAGTAGCGAGACAGCCGCTCCTTCGACACGTTGATGACCGCGTCCGCGTCGTACACCGCGCGCGAGGCGCGCTCGATCGACCCGCGGTGGACGTCCGTCGCGAAGATCTGCACCGGCCGCTCGCCCAGCTTCAGCATCAGATCGCGCAGCACGATGGCCAGCGAGTAGACCTCCTCGCCGGTGGCGCAACCCGCCACCCAGATGCGGAGCTGCTCGTCGAGGGGCAGCCGCCGCAACAGATCGGGCAGCACCGCCTCCTCCAGGATCCGGAAAGCTTCGGGATCGCGGAAGAACCGGGTGACGCCGATCAGCAGGTCGCGGTACAGGACGTCCAGCTCCTCGCGCTCGTCGCGCAGGCGCTGCACGTACTCGTCGATGTTGGTCGACCGGGCCAGGGCGACCCGCCGCTCGATGCGGCGGGTGACGGTGCTGGGCTTGTAGTGGGTGAAGTCCAGCCCGAACTCGTCCTGCAACATCCGATAGACCGCCTCCAGCCCCTTGGCGGCGATGGTCTCCTCGGTGGGGACGCCGGACGCGGCGGCGGCGGCCCGCCTCGCCGCATGGTCCAGCAGCGCGCTGGACATGTCCTCGGGCGCCAGGATCCAGTCGGCCACGCCCGCGTCACGGGCGGTCCGGGGCATGCCGTCGAACTGCGCGGAGGCGTTGTCCTGCACCATCACCACGCCCCCGGCCGCGTGGACGTCCTTGATGCCGCGCGAGCCGTCGGTGCCGCCACCGGACAGCACGATGGCGACCGCCCGGGGCCCGCAGTCCTGGGCCAGGGAGCGAAAGAACACGTCGATGGGCAGCGGCGCTTCCTGAGCGCGGTCGCGATCACTCAGCAGCAGGCGCCCATCCGAGATGATCATCTCCTTCTTGGAAGGGATCAGGTAGATGTTGTCCGCCTCGACGCGCATCCCGTCCTCGACCGGATGGATGGGCATCTCGGTGTGGCGGGCCAGCAGCTCGTCCATCACGCTCTTGAAGTCCGGGGACAGGTGCTGGACGACCACGAAGGCCATGCCGGTGTCCCGCGGCAATTTGTCGAAGAGCCGCTCCAGCGCGTTCAGACCACCAGCGGACGCGCCAATACCGACAACGAATCGAGGGGTTACGTTGCTGCTCATGGGAGGGAAGCCCGACCAGGAGAGACCGGGAGGCGGGAGGGCGGCCGGACGGACGTTACAATTCCCGAAATAAGTACGTCTCGCATCCGTGACAAGCCCCCTCCCCCCCGCTCACGTATTTTCGTGCGCCCGGCCGTCAGAGCGACGCGGGGTGGCCGGTCTCCGCCGGGACCGCCTGCCGGGGATCGCCCTTCTCTTCCAGTTCGGCCTGCTCGGCGCTCATCTCCTGCCCGATGGCCTCCAGCTGCTCCTTGTCGAAGAGCTTCTTGACCTTCGGGAAGAGATCGCTCTCCTCTTCCTCGACGTGGTGCTCCACCTGCTCCTTCAGCACCTTGACCTTGGCGTCGAAGGTCTCATCCTCCGCGTCCACCTCCAGCAGATCGGCGATCACGCGCTTGATGCCCAGGTGCTCCTCCAGCGACTCGAGCAGGATGTCCTCGGTCCGCTTCGCCTTCACGGCGGGATAGAAGTGATGCTCCTCGATGGCGGCGTGGACGGCCAGCTTGTCGGCGATCTCCTCGAACAGCTCGGTCTTCTCCTCGGTCGGGGCCTTCTCGATCTGGGAGAAGAGCTTCGAGACTTCGTGGTGCTGAGACTTCAGCAAGTCGATGGCGTTCATGGCTTTAACCTTTCGTTGGGTTGGGTCGGAATTCGTGGTGTGGGCAACGTCCCGCCTGCCAGAGGCGTGCCGACGGTGGTGCCGGCCCGAAAATCGGCGCGCTCTGCCTGGTAACCGTCCCGAGACGTCCACGGCATGCTTCCCTGGCGGTGACACCAAAAATTTTCGCGTCCGGGACTTGTGACGGAAACACCCCTCCTTACATTGCCCCGCACATGCGAAACGTCTGGCCAGGAAAAGCAAACCCCCGCGGCGCCACCTTCGACGGTAAAGGCGTCAACTTCGCCGTCTTCTCCCGGGTCGCTACCCGCGTGGAGGTCTGCTTGTACGATTCGGCGGCGCCCGCGACCGAGGTGGAGCGGTTCGACCTGCCCGAGTCGACGGGCCACACCTTTCATGGATACGTACCGGGCCTGAAGCCCGGCGTACTTTACGGTCTGCGCGTGCACGGACCCTACGACCCCGAGCACGGCCACCGCTGCAACCCGAACAAGCTGCTGGTCGATCCTTACGCGAAGGCGCTGTGGGGCGAGGTCGACTGGAAGCAACCGGTGCTGGGCTACCGCACGGACGACGAGCGTGCTGACCTGGCCATCGACCAGCGGGATGACGCCGCCGGCGTCCCCAAGGCGGTCGTCATCGACGAGGCCTTCGACTGGGGAGACGACCGCAATCCGGAGGTCCCCTGGCGTAAGACGATCGTGTACGAAGCGCATGTGAAGGGCCTCACCAAGCTGCACCCGGAGGTGCCGGACGCCCAGCGCGGCACCTATGCCGGCCTGGCCCACCCCTCCGTCGTGAACTACCTGAAGGACCTGGGCGTGACGTCCGTGCAGTTGCTGCCAGTTCATGCCGCCGTCAACGACGGCTTCCTCGAGGACCGCGGCCTGCACAACTACTGGGGCTACAACACGCTTGGTTTCTTCGCGCCGGAGCGGCGCTATGCCAGTGACCGCTCGCCCCAGGGGCCCGTACGCGAGTTCAAGACCATGGTGAAGGCGCTCCACGCGGCCGGCCTCGAGGTCATCCTCGACGTCGTTTACAACCACACCTGCGAGGGGAACCACCTGGGTCCCACGCTGAGCTTCCGCGGGATCGACAACGCCACCTACTACTGGCTGATGCCGGAGTCGCGCTATTACCTGGACTTCACCGGCACCGGCAACAGCCTGAACGCCTCGAACCCGGAGACGGCGCGCTTGATCGTGGACTCCCTGCGCAGCTGGGTCACCGAGATGCACGTGGACGGCTTCCGCTTCGACCTGGCCAGCGTGCTGGGCCGCATCGGCGCCGGACAGTTCGACCCCTACGCGCCCATCTTTCAGATCATCGGGCAGGATCCGGTGCTGTCGTGCGTGAAGTTGATCGCCGAGCCGTGGGATCCCGGGCTGGGCGGGTACCAGGTGGGCAACTTCCCCGCCCCCTTCCGGGAGTGGAACGGCAAGTTCCGCGACGCCATCCGCCGCTACTGGAAGGGGGACGAGAACCTCGCCTCGGAGGTCGGCTACCGTCTGAGCGGCTCGGCCGACCTGTATCAGGGCGAGCGCCGGCAGCCCCAGGCCAGCATCAACTTCATCACCGCGCACGACGGGTTCACGCTGCATGACCTGGTCACCTACGGCGGCAAGCACAACGACGCCAACGGCGAGGGCAACCGCGACGGCGCCGACGACAACCAGTCGTGGAATCACGGCGTCGAGGGGGAGACCGACGACCCCAACATCATCAACCTGCGCGAACGGCAGAAGCGCAACCTGCTGGCCACGCTGTTCCTCTCGCAGGGCGTCCCCATGCTGCTGGGGGGTGACGAGATGGGCCGCACCCAGCGCGGCAACAACAACGCCTACTGCCAGGACAACGAGATCTCGTGGTTCGACTGGAAGCTGGACGATCGGCGGCGCTCGTTGATCGATTTCACGCGCAAGCTGATCAAGCTGCGCAACAAGCACGCGGTGCTGCAGCGCCCGCGCTTCCTGACGGGCGACTACGTCTGGGACTCGACGGCCAAGGATCTGGACTGGCTGCGCCCCGACGGCGAGGAGATGACGCCCGAGGACTGGCAGAAGCCCTGGATCTCGTCGCTGGCCTTCCTGCTGGGCGGCGACGCCCTGCACGCGCTGGACGAGCGCGGCGAGCGCCTGCTGGACGACAGCGTGCTGGTGCTGATGAACGCCTACGAGGACAGCGTGACGTTCAAGCTGCCCGGCGAGGGGGCGAACGGCCGCTGGCTGGTGCAGATGGACACCGCCGATCCCAACAAGGCCGAGGACACACCCTGCCAGGGCGAATACACGGTCTCGGGACGGGGAATGGTCTTCCTGCGGCAGCCGCTGGAGGCGCAGGCCGCCCGGGCCGCCGCCGAGGCGCCCGCCCGTGCGGCGAAGCGCGAGGCGCAGCGCCGTCGCCGGCGCGCCGGCATCATCATGCCGCTGTTCTCCATCCGCTCGGACCGGGGGTGGGGCATCGGCGAGATCCCGGACCTGCCCCGCTTCGCCGAGTGGGCAGGCAAGGCCGGGTTCTCGGTGTTGCAGCTCCTGCCAGTGAACGAGGTGGGGGGCGCCGACGCCAGCCCTTACTCGGCCAGCTCGGCCTTCGCGCTGGATCCCGCCTACCTGTCGCTCGACGCCTGCGAGGACTTCAAGGCGGCGGGCGGCCGTGAGGCATTGCCCCAGGAGGCGAAGGACTTCCTGGGCACGTCGACGAACGCGGCGCTGGTCGACTGGGTGGCGGTGCGCAAGACGAAGAAGCTGGGCATCGATCTGGCCTTCGGGCGCTTCCTGCGCGACGAATGGAAGAAGCAGACCGGCCGGGCGCGCCAGCTGGAGATGTTCAGCATCGAGAACCGCGGCTGGCTGGAGGACTACGCCCTTTACCGGGTGTGGCACGACAAGCTGGGCACCAGCTGGCTGGACTGGCCGGTGCGGGCGCGCGATCGCGATCCGGGCGCCCTGGCCGAGCTGCGCCAGAAGGAGAGCGAGAGCCTGCTGCGCGTGAAGTGGACGCAGTGGCAGCTGGACCGGCAGTGGCGTCAGGCGCGCCGCGAGGCCAGCCGGTTCGGCGTCGAGCTGATGGGCGACCTGCCCTTCGTGGTGGGCGTCGACTCGGCGGACGTGTGGTCGCACCCCTGGTTGTTCCGCACGGACTTGCACGTGGGCGCGCCGCCCGACGACTCCAACCCCGAGGGCCAGGACTGGGGTCTACCCCTCTACGAGTGGACCGCGCTGGCCCGCGACCGCTTCGGGTGGATCCGCGAGCGCGCGGCCCGGGCGGGGCAGCTCTTCGCCCTCTACCGCATCGACCACGCCATCGGGTTCTACCGGACGTTTTACCGCTCGCCCGATGGCAAGCGGAAGGGCTTCTCGCCCGAGGGGGAGCACGATCAGCTGCGCCTGGGCGAGAGCATGATGCGCCTGATGGGGCAGTTCGGCGAGGTGGTGGCCGAGGACCTGGGGACAGTCCCCGAGTTCCTGCGCCCGTCGCTGGAGCGCCTGGGTGTGCCGGGCTATCGCGTGCTGCGCTGGGAGAAGGAGGGGGACAAGTACCGCGATCCCTCCTCGTGGCCCGAGTCGTCGGTGGCCACGAACGCCACGCACGACACGGAGCCCACCGCGGCCTGGTGGGAGGCCCTGTCGACCGAAGAGCGCGAGCGTCTGCGGCAGGTGCCGGGCCTGGGGTCCCTGGACGTGAGCAAACCTTATCAGGAGGGCCCGCGCGACGTGCTGTTGCGCGCCATCTACGCGTCGCCGTCGACGCTGACCATCATCCCCTTCCAGGACGCCCTGGACCTGCATGAGCGCATCAACACGCCCGGCACCACGGATCCGGCGAACTGGAGCATCCGCTCGCCCCGATCGATCGACGATCTGCTGGCGGACAATGGCACCATCGAGCGACTGGCGAAGCTGGCCAGCGAAACGGGCCGCGCCGTCCCCCGCCCCCCCGCGGCCAAGAAGTAGACCGCCCAGCTGGCCAGCTGCCTGGGCCCTGGCGCCGTCACGGAGGAATCCGTTGCCGGCCCAGGCCCGCGCGCTGGCGCGCAGGCCTTGACTGTCTCGAAACGGCCGTGCCCGCGACGATCTTTTCGCGAGCGAAGGCCAAGCGCGGAGCGCGTCGCCGCGCTACAAAGTGTGCGGCCGCGCCGGACATCACTCCGCCAGTGGCCGTTACCAACGGATATCAGACAAAGGACAGCGCACCATGATCAACCCAGGCACTCCCCTTCCCGAGTTCAAGACTGCCGCGTGCGTCGGCATCGAGGCCGACCAAGAGTTCAAGACGATCGGCTCGAAAGACTTTCCGGGCAAGTGGCTGGTCATCTACACCTACCCGAAGGACTTCACCTTCGTCTGCCCGACCGAGATCGTCGACTTCGACAGCAAGGTGGACGCCTTCACCGAGCGCAACGCCGTGCTGCTGGGCGGTTCGACCGACAACGAGCACTCGCACCTGGCCTGGCGCAAGGATCACCAGGACCTGCGGGGCCTCCGTCACCCCCTGTTGTTCTTCTCGCCCACGATGATGGAGTCGCTGGGGCTGTTGCACGCCGGCGCGGGTGTGGCGCTGCGGGCGACGCTGATCGTCGATCCCGAGGGTGTGGTCCGCTTCGCCAGCGCGAACGACCTGGACGTGGGCCGCAACGTCGACGAGGTCCTGCGCGTGCTGGACGGTCTGCAGACCGGCGAGCTGGTGGCCTGCAACTGGAAGAAGGGCGACAAGACCCTGACCCAGAAGCAGAAGGAAGAGAAAGAGAGAGAGAAGGCGAAGGCGAAGAAGTAGTCGGCCGGAGGCTGAGCGTCCTGGTTGCCGGCCGCACGGCGGAAGGCAGCCCGGCGCGGCCGATCTGCAGGAGAGCGCCGCGCCGCCGGTGACGGCGGCGGCGGCGTTTCGCGGAGACCAGCTCCAGCGCGCCGAAGGGCGGGGCAGCCCTGCTGTCCGACGTCGGAGGCCTCCTTCTACGTGGAGAGCGCCTCCGCCAGGGGGGCGAGATCGGGCTCTACCCAGCCGGCACGGGCCTGCGGCGACATCAGGCGGTCGCGCGAATAGAACTCGAGCAGCAGGTCACGGCGGGCGAGCGGCGACACGATCAGCAGGCGAATCCGCTCGGCCAGGGACGCCTCCGGCGCGCTGGCGCGCAGGTGGGCGTCGATGATCCGGACGTACGCGGCGGTGACGGTCTCGTGATAGCCGCTGGTGGCCGAATTGACGACGCCGTTGCGCTGGTTCAGCCGCGTGATGCGCGCCCGAAGCGTCTCCAGCGCGGCGGCGGCGCCCAGCCGGGCCACGTGCCATGCCCCCATGCAGAGATGGGCTTCGTGTGTCCATTCGTGGCGCGGGAGGTCTCCCGCCGCAAATCGCGACGCCAGCGCCTCGAGCTCGTCGTCGTTCACCGCTGAAAGCTAGGCGCCGCCCGCACCGAAATTCAAGCGGAGGCGGCCGGTGCGGTGCCGCCGCATCGCCCACCGACGAATCGATGCGCCAGGAAGCCCCTTGCGGCGCGGCCAGCGTTCGTCGGGGAGTCATCGCTCCGCACGCAGACTCACCGGGACGGGTCGAGCACCCGCCCCATGAACAGCGTGGCGTTCGCCGCGTCGTCGCGAATCAGGAACAGAAACGGTCGATCGACGCGCAAGGTCTGCACCACGCCCTTCCTGCCGATGATGACGGCCGCGGCGGCGGCGGCCTCGGTCCCTTGCTCGTCGACCGCCACGTTCACCTGATGGATCACGTCCTGGATGAACAGATCGTGGCCGCCGTCGATCCCCGAGAAGTCGGCCGCCCCCGTATCGAAGGCGTCGGTCATGCCCAGGGCCATCAGCGCGGTCTTCACGCTGAGGTGCTGGTCCACCACGAACCGGGGCAGCGACACGCCCTGCGACGCCGCCGTTGCCGCCCCGGCCAGGACTGACTCCAAGCTGTCCGCCGTCAGCGCCGCCTCGAAGGCGTCGAACGTGCCGGCGTCCGGCACAAGCAGCAGCATGGACGTCGTCCCCCCGACATAGGGCAGGCGCGCCGCGGTGTAGCCCGGCCCTGTCCACACCGGAACCTCGGCTGGCCCGGTCATCATGGGGACGCCGACGTCGCCCGCGGGCGCGTGGAAGGTCCCCATCGGACTCTGCGCCGCGAACGGCGTCTCCCAATCCGCATTGAAGTAGATGGCGTTCGTCAGCACCAGCCTGGTCATGACGTCGATCGATCCCATCATCACCAACTCGGGGATCTTCCCCGCGGTCTGCTCCGCCACCCATCGATTGATCAGCAGACGGGCTGGTTCGGGGGCGTGGATGAAGTCCGCCAACCGCACCGCCGCACCATAATTGCGCGCCATCAGGTCCAGGAACGACGGGAGTACGGCGAACCCCTCCTGCGCCCACATGGCGTTCACCACGGTCAGCCGGAACGCGGCCGCCCCGCTGGGCGCCGCGTTCAACGCCAGATCCAGCGCATCGAACGCCGGGTGCAGCCGCTCGGGCGGCAACGTGTAGTGCATGGTGGCCGCCATCTGCGCGGCCGTCGCGCCTGCCGCTCCGCCAAACGTCATCGCCAGCGCGATCGACAGGCTCTCGGGGGCGAAGACGATGTTGCCCGGCGCCGGGCGCAGCGTCTGGTACAAAGCGACGGCGAACGCGTCATTGCCGGCGGCCAGCGAGGCCAGGTCGTCACTGGCGACCTGAGGGGCGGTGACGCGGCCTTCGCTGGACCGGGCCACGTCGGCGGTGGTCTCCGGACCTCCACCGCCGCATCCCGCCAGCGCCACGACCACCGCCAGCGCGCAGACACCCGTTCGCGTCATCACGACAGCTCCATCGCTCATGCAGCCTCCTCGAGGGTCCGGGCCAGCGTTCGGCAATCCAACGACCGGTCGAACGACCGGCGGGCAGTCTGCAAGGGGCAGCAATAACATTGCCAAGAGTCGTCAGCCCCCACCGGTGGCGCAACTTTCACCCCCTCCTCGGCGTCCTGCTGGCCCCCCACGACCCGGGCGGCCATTCCAGTCAGTTTTTCGAGGCTGAAGATGATATTTCGGGGCGGCAATTTCCCGATTCATATGGTCGGATTGTGGTCCCCCCAGACAACCTCGCGCCATCCACGCGCCGCTGCGACCAGCAGAAGAAAGCCGAGTAGAAGCCTACATGAACCGAACCACCGTAGCCGCCCTGTTCTCGATCGCCTCCCTTCTCGGCGCCGGTTGCGCCGCCGCGCCGGCCATGGGGGTCCAGCCCGCCGCCGGCTCCGGCGGCACGACGGGTGGCTCCTCCGGCGGTGCCTCGGGCAATGGTGGCGCTTCCGCCAACGGCGGTTCCTCCGGCACCGGCGGGGTCCCCTCCGACCCTGCCGCCGCGGACGTGCAGATCCAGATCCGCTCCGACGCCGACGTGCACCCCATCTCCCCGCTGATCTACGGCACCGCGCAGCCCGAGAACCCGGCCCAGAACGGGTACGGCCTGCTGCGCTCGGGCGGCAACCGCATGACCGCCTACAACTGGGAAACGAACGCCTCGAACGCCGGCAGCGACTACATGTTCCAGAACGACGATTACCTGTCGCCCAGCAACACGCCCGGCGACGCCCTGCAAACCACGCTGATGGGCGCGAAGATGCTGGGGGGCACGGCGTTGCTGACGATCCCAATCGTCGACTACGTGGCCGGCGACAAGGCCGGCGGTGGCGACGTGCGCAATTCGGGCGCCGACTACCTGATGACGCGCTTCAAGCAGAACCGCGCCACCAAGGGCAGCGATCTGTCCGCCACGCCGGACGCCACCGACGACTACGTGAATCAGGACGAGTTCGTGAACTGGGTGAAGACCACCACGGCCGGTGGTCCCCCCGTCTACTTCGCCCTCGACAACGAGCCCGACCTCTGGTCGGGGACCCACGCCGAGATCCACCCCAAGCCCGTCACCTACGACGAGCTGTGCATGCGCAACGTGACCTACGCGACCATGGTGAAGAACGTGTGGCCCGAGGCGAAGGTCACCGGCTTCGTGTCGTACGGCTACACCGGGTACGTCAGCCTGCAGAACGCGCCTGACTCGGCCAGCAAGGGCGACTTCATCGAGTACTACCTGGACCAGATGAAGGCCGCCGAGGCCACCGCCGGCCACCGCTTGATCGACTACCTGGATCTGCACTGGTACCCCGAGGCGACGGGCGGGATGAAGCGCATCACCGTGTCGGACACGACCCCCGACGTGGTGGCGGCCCGGGTGCAGGCCCCCCGCTCGCTGTGGGACAAGAGCTACAAGGAGACGAGCTGGATCGTGAACTCGATCCACGATTCGATCCACCTGCTGTCGCGCATCGGCGACAAGATCACCGCGCACTACCCCGGCACGCAGCTGGCCATCACCGAGTGGAACTACGGCGGTGGGCAGGACATCTCGGGGGCGGTGGCGGTGGCCGACGTGCTGGGCATCTTCGGCAGCTACGGCGTGGGCCTGGCCAGCTACTGGGCGCTGAACGACGAGACGTACGCCAACCTGGCGTTCCGCGCCTACCGCAACTTCGACGGCAAGGGCGCCGCCTTCGGCGATACGTCGATCCAGGCGACCTCCAGTGACGTGCCGACCGCCACCGTCTACGCCAGCGTCGACAGCGCCCACCCGGACCGGATGGTCGCCGTGCTCATCAACAAGAGCACGTCGGCGAAGAGCGCCGGCATCACCATCACCCACCCGACCTCGTTCAACAGCCTGGCCGTGTACACGCTGACGTCGGCGGGCGCGAAGATCGTCAGCGGCGCCGCCGTGCGCACCGCCGGCCAGAACAAGTTCGTCTACGCGATGCCCGCGATGTCGGTGTCGGTCCTGGTCCCCAGCACCGCGTCGCCCTGAGGCCTCGTTCTGCCGAAATTCGGCGGCGCCGCCGCGCCGGCGCGATGTAATCTCCCGCTTCCCCTCACCCCCCGTGTCCGGAGAAGTCATGCCGCAGTTTTCCGTGCTGTCCCTGTCGACCGCGCTCGCCCTGTCCTGTGTCCTCGTCTCTGCCGGATGCCGCCCCCAGCCCCCCACGTACATCGGCGGTAGTGGTGGCAACAGCGGCAGCGGCAGCGGCAGCGGCCAGACGGCATCGGGTGGCGCGGTGGGCGCCGGCTCGGGGGGCAACACCGGCTCGGGCGGCGGGCTGGGTTCGGGTTCGGGCGGGCACGTGGGCGGCAGCGCCAGCGGCGGCGGCATGGGCAGCGGCACCGGCGGTGCCACCGGCAGCGGAAGCGGTGGCGGCGGCGGCAAGACGGCCTGCGGCGACACCACGCCCCCGGCCGATCCCAAGATGCCGGGCTACCCTGCCGACCAGCACACCAAGTTCGCCGGCATGGCCATGTCGCTGCTGTCCAGCCTGTCGACCAGCGAGAAGGCCGACCAGATGCGCGGCGTGCCGCAGCCGGCGTCGTTCAACAACGACATCTTCCGGCAGCCCGACAACACCACCCACAACATCAAGGGGTTCATGTTCCGCGACGGCCCGCGCGGCGTGAACCTGGACGCCCCCATCAACGGCGGCGGCTCGCGCGGCCGCTCGACGGTCTATCCGGTGCCGGCGGCGCGCGGCGCGACCTTCGACGTCGACCTGGAGTACCAGATCGGCCAGGCCATGGGCGACGAGATGGTCGCCTCCAACCAGACCATGCTGCTGTCCCCCACCACGAACATCCTGCGCCACCCGCGCTGGGGCCGCTCGCAGGAGACCTACGGCGAGGATGTGTTCCTTCTCGGTCGCATGGGCACCGCGAACGTCGCCGGCGTCCAGGAGTACGTGCCCGCCTGCGCGAAGCACTACGCGGCGAACAACATCGAGAACTCGCGCGCCACCAAGACCTCGGCCATGGACGAGCGGACGTTCCGCGAGATCTACGCCCGCCACTTCGAGATGATGATCAAGGACGGCGGCGTGGCCTGCGTGATGGCGGCCTACAACGCCGTCAGCGTCCCCGGCAAGTCGTCCGCCAGCTGCACCCAGAACGGGTACATCCTGACCGACGTCCTGCGGAAGGACTTCGGCTTCCAGGGCTTCACCATGACGGACTGGTGGGCCCTGTCGGCCAACAACTCGGCCGCCACCGGCACCACCGCCACCGCCACCGCCGCGGTCAACGCCGGTCTGGACATGGAGCTGCCCAACAGCATCAACTACAAGCTGCTGGAGAGCATCGTCGGCTCGGGAATCCAGCAGTCGCAGATCGACGCGGCGGCCGGCCGGGTGCTGGAGCAGAAGTTCCGCTTCAACGTGGTGACGGGCAACGGCCTCAAGACCTCGTCGTCGTCCTACAGCGCCGGGTCGATCTCGAACCAGGCGCACGTCGACCTGGCCGAGAAGGCCGCCCGCGAGGGGATGGTGCTGCTGCAGAACAAGGGCAACGTCCTGCCCCTGAAGAAGTCCGGCAAGATCGCCGTCGTCGGCACCAAGGAGGATTACGCAGGGAACCCGGGCATCAACAACAAGGGCGACGACATCAACAACGGCACCATCGACTTCCCCAACGGCGTGCGCGTGGGCGACGTGGGCAGCAGCCGTGTCGACTTCGATCCGGCCAAGGCCATCAGCCCCGCCAAGGGGATCCAGATGGTCGGCGGCTCGGGGGTGACGGTGGTCAGCGGCAACGACGCCGCCACCGCCTCCGGCGCCGACGCGATCGTCATCGTGGCCGGCCTGACCCCGTATGACGAGGGCGAGGAGTACAACGGCAGCGGCGACCGCACCTCGCTGGATCTGAACGGCAAGCTGAACTCGGGCCTGCAGAACGGCCTGATCATGCAGGTGGCGGCGGCCAACCCCGGCAAGCCCATCATCGTGGTCCTGGAGGGCGGCGGCGCCATCAACATCAACATGTGGAAGGACATGGTCTCGGCGGTGATCATGGCCTGGTACCCGGGGATGGTGGGCGGTCAGGCCCTGGGCGAGCTGCTCTTCGGCGACCACAACTTCAGCGGCAAGCTGCCCGTCAGCTGGCCGAACAGCGTGAACGACTACCCCACCTTCGACTCGATGACGGCGACGACCCAGATGGATTACTACCTGGGCTACCGCTACCTGGAGAACAAGGGCACGCCGGCGCTGTATCCGTTCGGCTACGGGCTCAGCTACTCGGGCAAGTTCCAGTACAGCAACCTGCAGGTCCCCTGCAGCAGCGCCAAGGCGCCCACCGACAAGACGCCCGGCAGCATCGTCGACGTGAAGGTGGACATCACCAACGGCAGCGCCGTCGACGGCACCGAGGTGGCGCTGCTGTTCGCCTCGTCGGCCGAGGTGGCGAAGCAGCTGAAGGGCTTCGTCCGCGTCGACGTGCCGGCGGGCAAGACGGTCACGGCGACCATCCCGCTGCGCATCGTCGATCTCAAGTACTGGGACACCGGCAGCAGCTCGTGGAAGTACCCGGCCGGCCCCGTGACCATCATGGTGGGACGCAGCTCGGCGGGCAGCCCCGATACGAAAGACGACCTGGCGTTGACGGACACCTTGACGATCGACTAGCCGCGCGCGAACGTCCTGTCCCCCGCTCCCCCGAGCCAAACGCGAAATTCCCACCCGCCCCGCCGGAGGCGATCGAGACATGACGAAGCCGAGCCCGCAGTTTGCCCCGCAGCCGCCCGGTGTCCCGCAGCCGGACCCTTCATCCGCGATGCGCTCCGGCGCGCCGCCGCAGCCTCTGCGACGGCGCGGCCCGCTGAGCGCGCTGGCGTCCCTGCTGGTCCTGGGGTTCGCGATGACCGCCGGATCGACGGCGGCCATCGCCCGGCCCGCCCACAAGAAGAAGGAGAGGGAGCGGACCGAGAAGAACGAGCGCAAGGCCGTGCGCGCCTCGTCGTCCACGGCGCCCTCGGGGCTGATCTCCGCGGCCGTGACGACGCCCGTGGCACCCGGCCCATCGCCCACGACCTTGCTGGCGGCCAACACCACGTCCACGTTCACGCCGGTGGCCGAGACGGCCCACACGGCGAACCCGGTTCCCCCCGCGCCCCCGTCGGCGCCCGCCACCGAGCCGGGCACGCCCACACCGGACGCGCAGCCGGCGCCTGCGCCCTCCCCTGTCCCGCCCGGCTCGGTCTTCTATGTCGAGCACCTGGGCGCCGAGGCGTACCCGGGTGACAAGCGGGGCCTCTACGGGGGCTCGCTGTGGCTGGAGCCCTCCTTCCACGGGCTGCAGTGGCCGTACATGCCCCGCTCCGGGCTGGGGCTGTCCGGCTCGGTGTGGGTCGACACCGGCTACGAGCGGATCACGCGCGGCCAGGGCGCCTTCGTCTTCGCCAACACCAAGGAAGAGGTGCAGCAGGCCCGCGCCGTCCTGCGCGCCACGCCGACCTATTCGGACGGCAGCTTCTTCGTGCAGGGACAGGTCGAGGTCGTCGGCAACGGCGATCAGATCCACTCGCAGAACGACGTGGGCGCGGGCATCGTCGACGTCGACGACCTGTGGATCCGCGTCGGCACCTGGAACGTGTGGGATCTGAAGGTGGGCCGGTACGAGGCGTGGGAGATGTATCACACCGGCATGGGCCTGGACATCAACACCATCGAGCGCCGCGGCGCCACGCAGAGCAGCTTCGGCAGCAACTTCGATCGACCCGACTACTACGGCGTGACGTTCCTGCACGATCGGCCCGCGCTGCAGAACGTGGGGAACGTGGCCCTGCACCTGTACCCCACGCCCTACCTGCGCTTCGAGCTGCTGGGGCAGCTGGGCGCCGACGGCGTGCAGACCAACGGCGGGTCGAACTACATCGGCGGCCGCCCGGCCGCCATCCTGGACCTGGGCTGGCTGAAGCTGAAGGCGGCCGGGGAGTGGGAGAAGCGAACGCTCAGCGACACGCTGGTGGTCCCCGGAACCGACGCCAACGGCAACGCCATCCAGACCAACGCCGACAGCAAGTTCTCGCAGGTCGAGAAGGGCATCGGCGGCTCGATTCAGTTCGTCTTCGCGAACTGGGAGGCCGGCGTCAGCGGCGGCATGGGCTGGCGCAACTCGAACCCCAACAACGAGGGCAGTCAGGACCCGGTGGGGACCGATCGCACGGGCAGCGTGGGCGTGTTCGCGAACCTCAGCGGCAACCTGCTGACGCCCAGCCTGAAGGATCTGCTGGTGGGCGGTGGCTTCAACTGGACCACCCGCACCGACGCGAACAAGGACACGCAGGGGCGGGTCGACTACACCGCCAACCTGCAGACGTTCGGGGCCGTGCAATACCTGGTGGCGCACCAGCTGTTCGTGAAGGGCGTGGTGGCCTACGCCCGGTCTGACTTCGACCTGTCGGCGCTGAACGGCGGCAACGGCGGACTGTGGAGCGACTACATGCTCAGCCTGCGCGTGCGCCTGATGTACCTGTTCTAGGGCCGGGGGCCGGTGGCACGGGAGGGCCCTCCGTCGCGCGGAGCGCCGATCGGCTCGCTGGCCATGGGCGCTGGCCGAACGGCCCTGGGGACGGCGGCGCACTGGCCCGGCTGTGCTAGCGTTGGGACGTTCACAGCGCTGGAGGGACCGTGCGCGAACCTGCCCATTCCTGCTTCTCGTGCCGCCGGGCTTTGATGCCCGGCGAGGTGCTGTACACGGACGCGGGCGAGATCGCGTGCCAGGGGTGCGGGCCGGGACGGCCCACGGCGAGCGCCGGGACCTGGTCCCGCGCGCTCGAGCAGAGGCGACGCGCCTACCATCGTCGCTGGCTGCTGAGCGGCATCGTCTTCGGCTGGATGGTGGCCGGTCTGTTCGTCGCCTGGCGTGTTCACGGGCGGGCCACGATGGCGACCATCGACGCGCCGGCGGCCCTGGCCACGGTGCCGGCGACGGCGCTGGTGCGCGGGCGCGTGGTGGCGGCGGGGCTGCCGCAGCCGCTGTGGCTGGTGGTGCAGGCCCCCGAGCGCTGCCCCAGCGAGCCGTTCTTCGCGACGCGCGTGGTGGCGCACGCGGACGGGTCGTGGGAGAGCCCGGCGCGGTTCACCGGGGCGCCGGGACAGCGATTCATGCTGACGATCGTCGCCGCCGACGAGCTGGCGAACGCCGCGCTGGAACGGGCCGCCGAGGACGGTGGAGGTCCGGGCCGCATCGCCCCGGCGATCGAGGACGAAGGGCCCTGCCGTCCCCTTCCTGGCGGCTGGCTGGACCTGCCGTCGGGGAGCGTGCCGCTCGCCTCGCGCGAGGTGGTGCGCGGCGACGCGCTGGCGGCCGACGACGCCCGGTAGCAGCAACAGGCCCTGACGAGCCGTCGCCAAGGCGGCGGTGGGGGACCAGCTCGGCGACCTGCCCAGTAGACCTGATTCACGACGCGGCTCGACGGAGCGTCGGGCCGGTTTCGTCTCGACGGGGCGCCGGTGCCACGTACACTAGCCCGACGATGAAAGCAGACAGGTCGGAGATCTTGGCGGCGGCGCCGCGCCTGGCCGGGGCTGAGCCCAAGGCGGTTCTGAAGTGGGCGATCGACCGCTTCGGCGCGCGGCTGGCCATCGCGTCCTCGTTTTCGATCGAGGACTGCGTCGTGATCGACATGGCCCGCCGGCTGGACGTCAAGATCCCCGTACGCGTCTTCGCCCTGGACACCGGCCGCCTGCCCGACGAGACGTACATGACCGCCGAGCGGGTGCGGGCGAAGTACGACGTCGAGATCGAGTGGCAGTTCCCCGAGCGGGCCGCCGTCGAGACGCTGGAGCGCGCCAAGGGCCTGTACAGCTTCCGCGATTCGCTGGAGAACCGGCACGAGTGCTGCGGCATGCGCAAGGTCCAGCCGCTGGGGCGCGCGCTCGCCGACCTGGACGCCTGGGTCACGG